>SL_8KL_010_SEDDRAFT_10005236_pt1 | contig 10222 bp, 9 predicted proteins | sample SodLakKL_010_SED_4_FD_11160 | JGI IMG/M metagenome (IMG submission 11160) | reverse complement strand
CCGCCTATGTCGCCGAGATCGAGCTTGTTATAGCGGAACTTGGCACAGCCGGAGGTGAGTATGATGGCATCTTCCGGCAGCTCCTCGGCCACATCTGTGAAATATTCTCTGTCATTGCGGCGCCCGTCACAGCCGCTCATGACTACAAATTTGCTGATATCGCCATTCTGAATGGCTTCCACCACATCATCGGCCCTTTCGGTCAGTGAATTGTGGGCAAAGCCGGTCATGACGGTGCCGGATTCCAGCTCTTCAGGGGGAGCGGACCGTTTGGCAGCCTCTATGACGGGGGAGAAGTCCTTGCTGCCGTCTTCGGATCTTTCTTCTATATGGGTAAGGCCTTCAAAGCCGACAACACCTGTGGTGAATACACGGTCTTTATAGCTATCTTTGGGTGGAACGAGGCAGTTGGTGGTCATGAGAATGGGGCCATTGAACTTCTCGAATTCCTCATTCTGCTTCCACCAGGAACCGCCGTAATTACCCTTGAAGTGATCGTATTTTTTGAAAGCAGGATAGCCCTGGGCGGGAAGCATCTCACCATGGGTGTAAATATCAACACCCTCACCCTGGCTCTGCTCCAGAAGCTCTTCAAAATCCTTGAGATCGTGACCGCTGACCAGAATGCCCGGCCTGTCATCTGTACCCAGATCCACCTCGGTGGGCTCGGGATGGCCGTAAGCTGAGGTATTGGCTTCATCCAATAAAGCCATGGTATCTACAGCACAGTCACCGCATTCCAGGACCAGATTGGTGAGCTCATCGGCACTTAAACTGTCATCGAGTGTGGCGGCCAGTCCGTGCTGCATGAACTCATAGATCTCTTCTTTTTCATGGCCCAATAGATAGGCGTGATCGGCATAAGCTGCAATACCTTTTATACCGTATGTTAACAGCTCACGCAGTGCACGCACATCTTCATTGTCCGTCCGCAGCACACCCACTTCCTGACTTTTAGCCCATATCTCATCTTCGGAGTCAGGAGCCCAGGTGGCAGGTTCGGGCAGCTCTCCTGAAAATTCTTCTCCTTCTTTCTGGCGGTAGAGATTCTGACATTTCTCCGCAACTTCTTCTCTCAGTTCTATAGCTTCATCGACCCATTCCAGAAAGTCCTCTTCGGAAAAGTTTGCGTTGGTTATAGTGGCAAAAAGTCCTTCCATGACGAATTCATTGGTCCTATCGCTGACCTCACCGTCCATATCCCTTATCATCTCAGTGTAGACCGAGATACCCTTGAGAAGATAGATCAGAAGATCCTGGAGATTGGCCACCTCTGCTGTCTTGCCGCAGACTCCTCTGGTGTCACAGCCTACATTCTTTGCCGCCTCTTCACACTGGAAACAGAACATTTCACTCATCTGTTTTTTGCCTCCTTTAATTTTACTATCTTTATTAGTCTACTAATAATTATAGAGGCAAAAAGCCGGGCTTTCTATGACATATGTCACAGACACCTGGATTTTAGATGGTTAAGAGGAATTTTTATGGTGAACCTGTTATTAAAAATAGAATTATATGTATGGCTTCAAATAGTTAATGCCCGGCAAGAAGCCGGGCATTAACTCATTCATTATCCTTAATAATTGGAAAAGTTAATATCTGCACTGAGTTATGACATGCTGTGACTTCGCTCTCTTCTGCTGTAGTTAGCGGTCTGTTCTTCTATCTGTTCGGGGGGACAGCGATTATCCTCTTCAGTGATCACCCAGCAGCTTTCAGGCTTGAAACTGAGGTTAATTTCTTCGCCTCTTCCGCCGGGAATCTGATCAAAATGAGCCCTGAGATTGATCTTATCACAGGCGGTCTCGACCTCCAGCATGGCTTCCACATAACTGCCATAGTAGATATAATCATCTATTCTGGCCCTGATCTCTCCCCGGGGGTCAAGCTCAAAGGCATCTGGCCTGATGGCCAGCAGTGAGGTGCCGCAGTCAATATCATCTGTGATACAGCTTTTGGGGAGCGGGGAAACTTCACCCAGGGGACAGTGTCCCCTGACCTTTCCATTTTCCTGATTTTCCAGCCCGGAGAGCTGCACCAGATTGGAGCGGGAGGCAAAATCAGCGACAAATCTGTTTTTGGGCCGGGCGAATATCTCCCGGGGTGTTCCCGATTGTTCAATTCTGCCGTCTCTCATAACCGCCAGCCTGTCGGAAAGAGAAAAGGCATCTTCACGATCATGTGAGACTATAATTGCCGGGGTTTCGCTTTTCTTCAGTATGGATTTTATCTCCCTGCGCATTCCTTCTCGCATCCTCTCATCCAGACTGCTGAAGGGTTCGTCCATCAGCACCACCGCCGGCTCTCTGCTCAAGGCCCGGGAGAGTGCAATTCTCTGCTTCTGCCCACCTGAGAGCTGATGGGGATGCTTTTTTTCGGCACCGCTCAAACCCACCATCTCCAGCAGATTCTCAACTCTTCTTTTTCTTTCTTTCCGGGAGAGCTCTTTTTCCAGGCCGAAAACTATATTTTCCTCCACGGTCAGATGGGGAAAGAGGGCATAATCCTGGAACATCATGCCCACGCTCCTCTTCTCCGGGGGCAGCATTTTGCCATCTCCGGCCACCAGTTCACCGTTGATACTGATACTTCCCTGCTCGGGCTTTATAAAACCGGCGATCATCCGCAGAACTGTGGTCTTGCCGCAGCCGGAAGGTCCCAGCAGTGTCATGATCTCATCATCCTGCAGTGAGAGGCTGAAATCGCAGACCGCCGGATTTTCCTGGCCGGCATATGTTTTGCTTACATTTTCAAGATCTAGAATACCCATTGTAAATACACCTCCGCTGAAATTAAAATCTGTCGATAATCAGTTTCAGGGGCAGCACTGATACAGCTATGAGAATCAGAGCCGGCAGTGCCGCCTCAGCATAAAAGCCCTCCGAGGCCTGCAGCCATATTCTCACCGCCAGTGTGTCAAAACCGGCCGGCCTCAGCATCAGCGCCGTGGTCAGCTCTTTCATGCTGCTGACAAAAACCAGCGCTCCTCCGGCCAGAATGCCGGGCAGCACCAGGGGCAGGACCACCTTTCTCAGGAGTTTGAAGCCAGATACCCCCATGCCGCGGGCGGCATCCTCCAGCTTTTCGGCCACAAGCCGAAAGTTGGCCTCACCTGACTGCAGGCTGAGCGGCAGATATTTGATGATTAAAGACAGCAGAAAGACGACAAGTGTGCCGTAAAGTGCGGGCAGATAATTATTGAAGAAGGATATGAGTCCCAGAGCCACCACACACCGGGCAATATATAGCCGGTTGAGGCCAGATTGCTGATGGTGGAGGTGATCTTGCCCGGATATCTCACCCGCAGATAGATCATGGGCAGTGAAATCACCATGGCTGCCAGTGCTGCTACACCCGAGCTGAGCAGGCTGTTATAGAGATATGGCAGTATATCCCAGTCGATCACACCCTGCTGCATTCCCTGCAGGAACCAGCCCGCCAGCACCGTTATCGGCAGTATGACACCGGCAGCAAAGACGGTTAAAACCAGAAAGAAGGCGGGCCAGCGCCACCTGCCCAGGCTTATGCGGGGGGTTTTTAGCTCGCTCTCAACATCGTGCTCATATGATCTTCTTTTTCTGCTTAAATATTCAGCTGTGACCATTATAAAGGTGATGATTATCAGAAACAGGCTCAGCACGGCTGCTCCCTGCCGGTCGAATCTCCCCGTCATCTGAAAGTAGATGCTGGTGGCAAAGGTATCGTATCTGAGCATCGATACAGCCCCGAAATCCGCCAGCACATAGAGTGCGATCAGATAGCCTCCGGCTCCCAGGGCCGGCCGCAGCAGAGGCAGCTCAACCCTTTTGAATATTTCCCGGCTGCTCAGACCGCAGCTTCTGGCCATCTCGTGCATATGGGGATTGATGCTGTCCAGTGAGGAAGAGGCTATCAGAAACACATAGGGGTATGTGAAGACGGTCATGACCAGCGCTACACCGGGAAAGCTGAATATGTCCAGGGGTAGATCGAACCAGTTCTGCACCAGACCAACAGGGCCGAAGGCCATTATATAGCTCAAAGCCCCCACATAGGTTGGGACTGCCAGGGGTATGACCAGAGCCCAGCGGAAAAAACCGGCCCCGGGCAGGTCTGTCCTCACCACCAGCCAGGCCAGGACCAGACCTATTATCAGCCCCGCCGCCGTGACCACAGCTGCCAGGCCCAGTGTGCTGGTGAGAAGTGCCGGTATTCTCTGGCTGAGCAGCAGCTCCCAGCTGCTCTGATCGGCTGTGATGCCCTGCCAGAGCGTGTAGAACATCGGCAGAGCTATCAATACAGCTGACACAGCCGATATCAGAAGCAGCAGACCTGGAGGGGAATTGTCGCGCCAGACTCCCTCCCAGCTGGCCTGTATTTTTTGCAGCGGTTTTAAGATGGCTTCCTTCATATGCATAAACCCTCACAATGAAAATCATTTTCACTCCAGTCCATGATAATTATAGATTATACCGAGTTATCCTGTCAAGTTTTATCATTCACAATTACCCTTTTGTCGGGGGCAGTAATGATGTTATAATAAATTTGCAGGTTCAAAAGATCAGTCAGATCACACTCTATAAAGGGGGCTAAAAATGAGCAGTGTAGTTGTTCTCTATTACAGCAGGACGGGCAATACCGAGAAAATGGCCGAAGCCGTCAGCGAGGGAGCCAGAGAAGCGGATGTTGAATGTGAGGTCGAGCTGGCCTCGATCGAGGATTTTGATCCGGAGAGGCTGCAGGAGTTTGAGGGCATTATTCTCGGTTCACCGACATATTACGGCATACTGGCAGCAGAGGTAAAGGAATTTCTGGATGAGAGCATAAAAGTTCACGGTGATCTGGCCGGCAAAATAGGCGCTGCCTTTGCCTCCTGTGGAACCGAGGGAGGAGGCTCGGAGACCGCCTGCCTCAGCATCATCAAAGGTCTTCTGGTACACGGCATCTGTGTGCGAGGATTTCATGATATCGGCCATTATGGACCTGTCAGCACCGGTGAACCCGATGAAAGGGCTCTTTCTGAATGCCGCCAGATAGGCCGCACCGTGGCCCGGATGGTTGTTTGAAGCGGAGGAATTATCTTCAGAGCCGAGAAATAAGTTATAAGTATTTATGGAACATAAAATGTAAAATCGGGAGGGGAGTTTTTGATGAAGGGAGTAAACGGCAGGATACTGCGGGTTGATCTCGGTCAGGAGGAGTGGGAGGTGGAGGAACAGGATGATAAATTCTACAGAAAGTATATTGGAGGTCGGGGTTTTGCCCTGAACTACATGCACGATGAGATGGATCCCGGGGTTAAGCCCTTTTCACCCGAAAATATGCTGGTCTTTGCCGGCAGCATACTGGTCGGTGCTCAGGGGCCGGCCATACCCAGGCTGACCGTCTGTGCTAAATCTCCCCTGACAGGTGGTTTTGGCGAAAGTGAGGCGGGTGGATTCTGGGCACCGGAGCTTAAAAGAGCCGGTTTCGATGCGGTGGTCATAACCGGTCAGGCCGAGGGTCCGGTCTATCTGTGGATAAAGGACGGAAAGGTTGAAATAAGGGATGCAACTCACCTCTGGGGTGAGGATACGGGTGAAGTACAGGATAGAATACGTGAGGATCACGATGATGAGAGAATACATGTGGCCCAGATCGGTCCCGGCGGTGAGAACCTGGTCAGATACGCCTGTATAACCAACAAACTGGGCCATTTCAACGGACGCAGCGGCATGGGAGCTGTGATGGGTTCAAAGAATTTAAAGGCCATAGCTGTGCGCGGCACTCAGGGCATTGAGCTGGCCGATAAGGATAGGGTTCTGGAGCTCAACCGCTGGACGGCCAAAGAGGGCATGGAAATTCCCGTGGCCCGGACACTGCATGAAGATGGCACCTGGCGATCCGTCCGCGGCAACCAGGAACAGGGAGCACTGCCCACTCGCAACTGGAATAAGGGTGAATTTGAGGGTGTGGACAGCATAGATGCCGAAAGCTGGCAGGAATCCTATGCAAAAGAGGGCAGGGGCTGTTATGCCTGTCCCATCCGCTGTAAGCGGGTTGTGGAGGTCGAAGGAGAAATAGAGGTGGATCCCCGCTACGGTGGACCGGAGTATGAGACTGTGGGAGCTTTGGGATCGACTCTGGAGGTTGACAGCAAGGAGATTATAGCCAAGGCCAACGAGCTNTGCAACAGGTATACACTTGATACCATCTCCACCGGTATGACTATAGCCTTTGCCATGGAATGCTATGAGAACGATCTGCTCACAAAAGAGGACTGTGACGGTCTGGAACTGGAATTTGGCAACGAAGATGTGGTTCTTCCCCTGATCAAAAAGATCGCCCGCCGTGAGGGTATAGGTGATCTGCTGGCCGAGGGCAGTGTCAGAGCCTCCCAGAAGATAGGCCCCGGTGCGGAAGAGTATGTCCATCATGTCAAGGGACAGGAGATTCCCATGCATGATCCCCGGGTGAAGACCGGTGTCGGGCTGCAGTATTCACTGGCCAGCTACGGTGCAGACCATATGAAAGCCCCTCATGATACCGATTTTGCCCTGGAGGATAGCTATGGCCTGAAATCGCTGAAACCTCTGGGCCTATATGAAACCGTCGATCCCCTCAGTCTGGAGGGTGATAAGCTGAGGCTCTTTTACAATCTCAACATCTACTGGACGCTGATAGATATACTGGGCTGCTGCTGTTTTGGCTATGTGCCTTCAGGTCCCGTAGATCTTGAACAGCTGCAGGATCTAATCAAGGCTGTAACAGGTGAGTTCATCACCTATCAGGAGCTGATGGATGCGGCTGAGAGGAGCATAGATATGGCCCGGGAGTTTAACTATAAGGCCGGTTTTACAGTTGAGGATGACAGCCTTGCAGATAAATTCTTTGAGGATTTTGCCGATGGCATCAACGAGGGAGAACTGGCCATCGATAGAGAAGAATTCAAGGAAGCAGTGGAGACCTACTACGAGATGATGGGCTGGGATAACAAAACGGGCCGTCCCCGGCGCTCCAAACTGATCAAGATGGGAATAGAGTGGATAGCTGAATAGAGCTGAGGTGAAATTTAATGGAGGTTAAAGTCAGGCTCTTTGGCCATCTGCGTGAATACCGTCCCGGTGATGAACAGGAGGCTGCCGTGGAGATGGAGCCGGAGAGCTCACTGGCTGATCTGGTGGCAGAGCTGGGGATTCCGGAAGAAGAGCTGAGATTTTCTCTGATGCTGGTCAACGGCAGGCAGAGCGGCTCTGATCGGATTCTGCAGCAGGGTGATACTGTCAGCTTTGTCACCATGACCGAGGGAGGCTGAGATCGGCCGGCTGCATAATCCAGCTCGATAAACAGGAATGCTGCAGTCAATACAGAAAATATAACAGTGGTGAAGTGGTGAGTGGTTTATTTAAAACCTTAATTCAACCTAAAATATGGAACAGGAGGTCACAAAGGAGATGAAAGAGCTCATGCCTTTCAGCGGCCGTGCGCGAATATCGGCGGCTGTGATTACGGCAGTTATGGTTCTGGCCCTTATCACGGCCATCTGGGGAACATCTGCGGTGGCTGCAGGTGATGCTGATATGACTGTTACGGGAATTGAATGGCAGGAATTTACCGAAGAACAGCAGGAGATATATCTCAGGGGCTTTATTGAGAGCTTCAATGAGATGAGAATAAAGATGATGCTCGATACGCTGGGAGAGGCGGATAGAGAAGAGGTTGAAAACAATCTGCGTGAGGGGGGCGAGCTGATACCCATCGAGCAGAAGGATTTCGACGGGCTGATCGCTGATGTGGATGACTATTTCGCTGAAAATGATAGTGATCGCCAGGTCAGCGATGTTCTCGTACACGAACTGGAAATTCTGGAATAGAGGTGAGTAACAATTTTAGTATATGATGAGGGAGAAGGAAAGAGCTACAGCGCTGCCCTGGAGAGGGCCCGAAAGGAGCTGGAGCAGTCGGATCCTGAGGAGATCGCCCGGCGCACCGGCCTGGAGTATGACAGTGAGGAGAGCGTTTTCAGGCTTGACTCCTTTTCTGAGAACTATATAATTCATTATCCCTCCGGAACTATAGATGATTCCCGGGCTGATATTCCCATCAACCGCGGCATGGAGATAATCATGCTTCACTTTCTCCTGGCCGGCAATGACTGCCCGCCCAGCGACAAACTCATGACGATGCAGGAGCTGCCAGATGGCCCTCCCTATGCCGGCCCATTTCGCCGTCAGGCCATAGATCCTCTGGCCGAGGCCATGGCCGATCATGCCGATGATCTGGAGGAGGCCGCAGCTGAACTGGGGGCTGAATTTATCGATAAGGCCGATATCGGTTTCAAAATCTATCCCCTGCCTCATGTTCCCCTGGTCTACCTGCTCTGGCGGGGTGATGAGGATATAGCCGGTGGTGCCAATCTCGCCTTCGATTCCTCTCTGATGATAAAACTGCATACAGAGGATATAGCCGTGCTGGGAGAGTATACGACGAGTCTGCTGCTGGAGAGGGCCGGTGTAAGCTGATAATCATATATCTAATCCCGGCCGGAAATGATCTTTAAGCCGTTAAGTGAGTACAAACAGGCTTTTCATTTCATATGTGTTGATAAATAAAGACAGGTTTATATAGAGCAGCCGAAGGAGGGGAGCTTCCCTCCTTTATTTTTTTGGCCCTTATTTGACTTTCTCTGACCATTATAGTAAAATTGGTATTGAGCTGAGAGCAGCACTTTACAGGTAAAAAAGCAAAAGAGGTGATCTTTATATGAGAATGGATGATTTTACACACAGAGCCCAGCAGCTTCTGGCAGATGCCCAGCAGCAGGCTGTCGATAACAGCAATCAGGAGATCTATCCCGCCCATCTGCTCGGGGCCATGCTGGGTGAAGATGATGGCATAGTTAGACCTCTTCTGGAGAAGTCGGATATAGATCTGCAGAAACTGCAGAATGAATGTCAGGATATAATAGCGGGTCTGCCCCGTGTTTACGATGACGGCGGCAGGGTCTATATGTCCTCAAAGATGAATGCGGTTATGCAAAAAGCCCGCAGCGAATCAGGCGAGATGGGAGATGATTATATCTCCTCCGAACACCTTCTCCTGGGTCCTGGCCGGCAGTGACAGCAGAGCCGGAGATCTTCTGAGCGACCGGGATATAACACCGGAGAAGCTCAAAAATCTCATAGAGGAGCTCCGTTCCGGTGCAGCTGCCGACAGCCAGAATGCCGAGGATCAGTACCAGGTGCTGGAACAGTACACCATAGATATGACCGAGCTGGCCCGGGAGGGTGATCTGGATCCGGTCATAGGCCGGGACGAGAGGATAAGAAGGGTTATGCAGGTTCTCTCCCGCCGGCGCAAAAACAACCCGGTGCTCACCGGTGAGCCCGGTGTGGGCAAGACCGCAATCGTAGAGGGGCTGGCCCAGCGCATAGTCTCCGGCGATGTGCCCGAGGTGCTCAAGGATAAGAGGATTATACAGCTTGATATGGGTTCACTGATAGCCGGGACCAAATATCGCGGTGAATTCGAGGACAGGCTCAAGTCGGTGCTGCGCGAGATAAAGGATGCCGAAGGTAAGATAATTGTTTTTATCGATGAGATTCACACCATAGTGGGCGCCGGTTCCAGCGAGGGAGCCGTCGATGCCTCCAATCTGCTCAAACCGGCATTAGCCCGCGGTGAGCTGCACTGTGTCGGTGCCACCACACTCGATGAATACCGCGAGCATATCGAACAGGACGCCGCCCTGGAGAGGCGGCTGCAGCCGGTCAAAATTTCAGAGCCCTCTGTCAGCGATACCATCTCCATCCTGAGGGGGCTAAAGGAGAAGTATGAGATTCACCACGGTGTCCGCATCAAAGATGGCGCCCTGGAGGCGGCAGCCAAACTCTCAGAGCGATATCTGACCGAGCGCTTTCAGCCCGACAAGGCCATCGATCTGGTCGATGAGGCTGCCTCCAAGGTCAAAATTGAGATCGATTCCATGCCACTGGAGATAGATGAGCTAAACCGCCGCCTGAGAAGGCTGGAGACCGAGAGGGAGATGCTCAGAAATGAAGAGGACCCCGAAGATGTCGGGGAAGAACTGGATGAGCTGGATGAGGAGATAGCAGAGCTCAAATCCAGGCGGGATCCTCTGCTGGCACNGTGGAATCAGGAGAAAGAGCTGGTGGAAAGACGCCAGGAGATAAAAGAGGAGATGGATCGCGTCAAACATGAAGCCGAAAATGCCGAGAGGGAGGCCGATTACGAAAAGGCCGCC
>SL_8KL_010_SEDDRAFT_10005235_pt1 | contig 10223 bp, 12 predicted proteins | sample SodLakKL_010_SED_4_FD_11160 | JGI IMG/M metagenome (IMG submission 11160) | reverse complement strand
GAACCAGATGAAGATTAGTCCAATGCTGATTCGAAGCAGCAGGATACCGTTTCGTGCCATCCATTTTATGACTTTCTGATCCACCTGGTCGTAAGATCTTATCGGGTCGTATTTCATAGTACTGGATATGGAGAGTGATTAGGAAAATTCAGGGACTGCCCCTGCATGCCTCCTGTAACAAATCGTTTGTTCAAGCGAGTTCCACAAGTGCTCTGTGTCACCTTTTTCTGGATGCCTGAACCGGAACGGGAGTTTGAAGAAGTGGCTGCCGTTGTAAACTCGATTGATGAACCGGTTACTCTGTCCCGGATCTCTTTATAAACAAAGTTGTTGCATTCGCTTTCGATCTGGAGGTGGACTGAAAAAAATCGGTTGCAAGCTGGTAACACTGATGGTCGGCACTGCCAGCGAAGTGCCAAACCACGAAACCTGATGTAAGTCAGTGCTGCAAGCTGGTCGATCCGATCAAACCTGTAAGGGAAATATCATTTCTATGATCGTTCGTGATAAGTAAACCCCGTCTCTTTGCTGCATCAGCATTCAGGCCCGCTCGGAATGTAAAAATATTTGATATTTTATTCGTTAGTTATGCATGTATCCAGTTACAGAGTGCCATTCATTAAAACGCTGAACCATGCAAGAAATCTCAGGGAGTGCAGAGAAACTGATTGCAGCCGGACAAATGGCGATGGAGCGTACCGACTGGGCTGAAGCCAGGAATTGTTTTGAGCGGGCCTTGAAGATTAAGGAGACCCCGGAAATACTCGAATATCTCGGCAATGCCGCATGGTGGCTCGATGATGCCGAAACCACATTTGAATCAAGGGAAAAGGCATTTCATCTCTACCGGGGAGAGGGCAACTCAAGAGCCGCTGCCCGGGTGGCAATAAGTATCGCCTATGATTATTTCTCCTTTCGGGGAGAATATGCCCTTTCGAACGGCTGGAGCCGCCGAGCAAACCGGCTCCTCGAAAACGTGCAGGAAGCACCTGAACATGGCTGGATCAAAGCCTGGGATGGAAATGTGGCCATTGAAGCCGACCACGATCCTGACAAAGCATTGCGGCTTGGCAAAGAGACGGCCATTATCGCGTACAATCTTCAGGACTTTGACCTTCAGATGATGAGCCTTGCCCTGCAGGGTATTGCCCTTGTTTTCGAGGGGAAGGTAGATGAGGGAATGCCGATGCTTGATGAAGCGGCAACAGCCGCCATGGCTGGAGAGATATCTGACCTGGAAACCAGCGTCAATGTATGTTGCTACCTGATTACGGCCTGTGAATACGTTCGCGATTACAACCGGGCGGTTCAGTGGTGCTTCAGCGTAAAAAGTCGGACAGACAACGGCACGTTCCCCCTGATGTTCTCGTTCTGCCAGATTCATTACGCCAGTGTGCTGATATGGAACGGGGACTGGGATGAGGCCGAAACCCTTCTGAAAAAAGCTTCAAACAACCTGATCGATTCCCGTCCCGCCCATGCCTCCGAGGGGCTGGTAAAACTCGCCGGTATCTGCCGCTTCCGCGGTGAATTCAAAAAAGCGGAAGACCTGTTGGACAATGCCGGGGAAAAACCGTTCAGAATGCTGGGTGCAGATCTTGTGCTCCTGGAGAGAGCGGCTCTCGCTTACGACCGTGGCGAGCCGGTAACGGCGGCCAACCTGGCTGAGCGGTATCTCCGGAATACTCCTGAGCGTTGCAGGCTAATGCTTCCGAAAGGTCTGGAAATACTCACACTGGCTCAGCTCGCACTTCATAAATATGATGAGGCAAAACGATCTTCTGCCCGATTGTACGAAATTGCCCAAATGGCCGGAACAGAACCGTTACTGGCATTTGCCCATTTTACAGACGGGATGGTGCACCTGGCAAAGAAGGAGTATCAGCAAGCTTGTTCAAGTTTTGAGCGATCGGTTGAACTTTTTGACAGAAACAAAAACTCTTTTGAAACAGCCCGTTCCCGGTGCGGACTGGCCCGGGCACTGCAGTGTCTCGGCCAGAATCAACCCGCTCTGCGCGAGATTCATGCAGCCATTGAAACCTTTAAACGGCTTAATGCGATACCGGAACAAGGACGTGCCAAAACCATCTTGAAAAAGATCAAAGCCCTGCCGTCGGAACACGCGGATTCACCTTCTCCGGAAGCATTTACTACCAGGGAGCAGGAAATACTGTGTGAAATTGCACAGGGGAAAAGCAACGCTCAAATCGCATCCGACCACTATGTCAGCATACGAACCGTAGAGCGGCATATCTCCAATATCTACGGGAAGCTGGGTATTTCGGGAAAGGCAGCCCGTGCAAAAGCTACCGCGTTTGCTCACCGCAATAAACTGACAGGCTGACCAGTCCCGGCAGCGTGCTTATTGCCTCCCGCCTTCCATTGTCTGCGTGTTAAAAATACGTGCACGCACTCATGACACGCCCAAACAGTGCTGTTATACTATAAATGAAGTGAATCTTCAGACTGAATCTTCAACCTAGGCAAACAGTACCATGGAAGAGAGCCAAATCAAACAACCTGTAGTCAAACCCAATGTTTTCCGGGCCGGAACCGATTATGCCGGCATGGCACGCCATACGATGATGCTGGCGTTTTCTGCAGATCCGCAACTTAGATGGCTCTGGCCTGAATCCGATGCATATGTTGCAAACGGCCCGAAGTTATTTGATGGCTTTGGCAGAAACGCATTTAAAAGTGGCACGGCATTTTATGCACGAGACTTTTCGGTTGTTTCCCTGTGGCTTTCTCCGGGTGTTCACATCGATGAAGAGGGCCTGCGGAATAATCCAACAAATCACTTAAGGAGAACATCATGAATCAACAAATGAGCAAACAGATTGAAGAGAAGTCAACATGGATTGACGATGTGAAGAAGTTGCTTGATAAAGACGCCATTAAAGAGCTTGTGTATCAGTGGGATTATCTCACGGATGAACGGATCGGGTCGGATGAAGTGATCGACTCCTCCTGCACCGAGGATGTCATTTACGATGCCGGTCCCCTGGGCCGAACTGAAGGAAAAGAGGCATTCAAAGAGGCCGCACGGGAGATTTGGAACAAGGAGCTCCACTTTACACGCCACATGCGTCATAATCCGATCATCAAGGTAAATGGTGATGAAGCCACCGGAAAGTGGTATGCCGACATCCCTTCGATAACGGGTGATGGCAAAGCCGTCTGGATTCTGGGTACCTACAATCTGGGATTCCGCCGGATTAACGGCAATTGGAAAATCTCAAAATATACCTTTGAGTTTGCCTATATGACCGACTTCGACAAAGGTTGGGTAAAGGAACCATTTATTGAAGGCGTGCCTGGTGAACTCAATTGGAAGTCGGATGGTGTCGGGAAGTGAGCATTCTGCAGATTCAGTAATGAATTAGTAAACAGGAGTTAAAGCAAAAAAGAAGAGGCATGACCATGTTGGAACTAAGTCTTGATAAACTGAAGAACACCGCGTCTCATTATGAAAAACTGATGGTGCCCGCACTTTTTGAAAGCTGGGCCGAACGCGTTCTGGATGAAGCCGGGGCAGAACCGGGAGACCGGATTCTGGATGTGGCTTGCGGTACCGGCATAGTGGCCCGAACTGCAATGAAACGCACAGGAAGCAATGGCACGTCCGTGACCGGAATCGACCCCAATCCCGGGATGCTGGATGTCGCTGAAAGTTTTGATTCCGGTCCCGAATGGAAGGAAGGCGTAGCTGAAGAGCTCCCTTTCGGGGATGAATCGTTCGATGTTGTGGTCAGTCAGTTCGGGTTGATGTTTTTCCAGGACCGGCCGGCGGCACTTCGGGAAATGTATCGTGTACTGGCACCCGGCGGCCGGCTTGTTGTGGCAGTTTTTGATTCTTTGGACAACAACCCCGGATACCGTGCCATGGAAGAAGTGCTTGAACGTGTTGCCGGTAAGGAGGTGGCACTGGCCCTCAGTGGGCCGTTCTCGCTTGGTGATACCGAAGAGTTGAAAACATTGTGCTCTGATAGTGGAATCTCGTCTGCCGAAGTCACTACTCATAGCGGCAAGGCGCGTTTTCCCGATGTACGCTCGCTGGTGCTCGCAGATGTGAAGGGATGGTTTCCACTGGCCGGGATACACCTGTCGGATGAGCAAATTGATGAAGTCGTCCAAAAGGTTGCATCATCCCTGCAGGAGCATATCGCGCCGGACGGAAGTCTGGAATTCCCGATGCCAGCTCATTTTATCACGGCTTCCAAATAGTCGAATTCTTCGAGCAACCCCCGATCGTATCTGTAAAATCTGACAGAATGATCTCATTTTTCGGGCTTTATACATATGAGACCTGATACTAACAAGCCGGATTAAAAAACAAATAAACGTTCGGTTTTTTTGAGATATAATCAGCAATCAAAGAGAATCCGCCACTATGTACAGGACCAAACAACATATCGAGTCAGAGAAAAAAGAGAATAGCAATCGAAACCCATGCCGCTTTTACAATAGCAAAAAAATGTCAGGACAGATTTCAATGATCGTTTTACTGGCACTATTATCACTTCATTTCTTTTCTGCTTTTAATGATGTGAGTGCATCCAACGAAGGTCAGGTTGAGCTGCTAACAAAATTTCAGCAGCTATATGCTGATGAGGACTTCATGGACAACCGGGTTGTCGTTGAATGGAACGAGCTGATAATATCCACGGCTGCCGAAGTTGACAGATTTCAAACGCTGCACGGCAACAGGGCTGTTCCTCTGCTGCACCTGGCTGTTCACGATGCACTCAATGCAATCGTGCCGGTCTATGAACAGTACGCCTTTAAAGAGTCTCATCCAGATGCACATCCGGTTGCCGCGGCTTCGCAAGCTGCTCATGATGTAATGGCAGCGATCTTCCCGGACCATTCCGGGTCAGCTGCCGAACTTCATCAAAAATGGATGGATCGAGTTCCTGATAATAGCGCCAGGGAAGAAGGCGTCCGGGTTGGCAGGGAATCGGCACAAGCCATTTTAGAACTTCGGGAGAATTCCGGCTATGATTCAACTGGTGAATTCATTCCGGGAAACGATCCGGGTGAGTATCGGATCACACCGCCATTTGATGAACCAATCGGCACCGGATGGCCGGATACGGAGCCGCTTAGCATGACCTCTCCCGATCAGTTTCGACCGGGTCCGCCACCGGCTGTTGACAGTGAAACCTATGCACGGGATTATGAAGAAGTAAAGCGTCTGGGCCGGAAAGACAGCAAAGTGCGCACAGACGATCAGACCCATGTGGGATACTGGTTTGCCGAATATCCGACGGTTGCCTTTCCCGATTTTGCCCGTAGCCATATTCTGGATAACGACATCCATCCCTGGCGTGCATCCCGCCTCTTTGCACTCCTGGCAATCGATAATTTCGACGGACTGGTATCGGTGTTTGATGCGAAGTATGAGTACACGTTCTGGCGTCCCTACACGGCTATACGTCATGCGGACCGTGACGGCAACCCGGCAACGGAACCCGATCCCAACTGGGAGCCGGAGATGACTACCGCCCCTCACCCGGACTATCCGGCGGCACTTTCTACCCTCTGCGCAGGCGGAGCAGTAGTTCTTAAGGATTTTTTCGGCACTTCTGATATTCGGTATGCACGAGAGGCCGGAAGCGTGCCCGATGGAACATCTTCTGTACGGTCATATGATTCGATCGGCGAAGCGGTTGAAGACTGTGAAAACTCCCGCATTTACAACGGCTTCCACTTCCGCACCGGTCTTGATGTGGGTTCAGAAATGGGGCGAGAGCGTGCACGGCATTTGCTCGATAACCATTTAACGAGACAGCCTGATACCGACTACCCGGACCTGGCGGACTTCCAGGTAAAGTGAACATTATGACAAGTGTAAATCAAGCAGATACACAAGTAGTGACTGTCAACGGCGTACGGTTAGCCTGTGAAATCCATGGAACCGGAGATATTCCTCTTGTCATGGTGCATGGATCATGGCTATCCCGCCGGACTTGGGATCCGATGATCCCACAATTGGCAGAATCGTTTCGAGTTGTCACTTATGACCGCCGTGGGCACGGCGAAAGCGAGCAACCGAGCAGACAGGGCAGCGTCCGTGAGGATATCGCCGATCTTGCCGCCCTGATCGAGCATCTGGGGCTAGCCCCCGCGTGGGTGGCCGGACAATCCTTCGGTGGTTCGATAACACTTCGGCTGGCCGGCGAGCGACCCGACCTCCTCCTGGGCATCACAGCCCACGAGCCGCCACTGTTCGCGCTGGTTGCCGACGACCCGGCCGTAGCCCCGATGCTTGAGAGTTTTGCTCAACTAATCGCCGCAGTTAAGGAGCGGATCGCGTCCGGCGATCATGCCGGCGCCGCCGAACAGTTCGTCGAAGAGGGGCTGGGAGAGGGCCTGTGGGCCAAGTTCCCACCCTGGTTCAGGCAAATTGTGATCGAGAATGCACCGACCTACCTCGACGAGGCGAATGACCCGGACCAACTCGCTTTCAATCTCGAATGGATCAGAGGATTCGCACGCCCGGCTCTCCTTACAAACGGAGATCAGAGTCCGCCCGTATTTCCACCGGTCATCACGAAGCTCGTCGATGCAATGCCATCCGCGGAAGTACAAGAGTTTACGGGAGCGGGACACCCCATCATGGTGGAGCAGCCAGATCACTATGCCGAAGCGATTACGGCCTTCATCCGCAGGCACACGACATGATTAGTGCCTGTATAACAGGACAAGCAAACTATAGAAACAAATGAAATGATCGTACAACAAATCAATAAGAATTGTGGGAAGTGATGGCCACTCATTGCTTCTATTACGCATTAAACATAATAATGGAGGCTAAAAAATGGCAAACGTAAAGAATGGTTTTCAAATTCATCGAGTTATCTCAAACGATGGCACAGAGATCGCCGGGACCGTGCACGGGCAGGGGCCGCCACTGGTCCTGTTCCACGGCGCGCCCCACGACGGCGACCTCGCCTGGGAAGCGCTGATTCCCCACCTCGCTAACCGGTTCACCTGCTATGTGCCGAGCTGGCGCGGCCGGGGACTCTCCGGCGACAGCGAGGACCACACTCCTCCGCGCCACGTGGAAGACGCCACCTCATTCGTCGACAGCATCGGCGAGTCGGTCCGCGTGGTCGGCTGGTCGGCAGGTGTCATGGCGACGCTCGGTGTGGCCGCCAACAGTGACGCGGTCTCAGCCGTAGCGATCTACGAACCCACTGTGCTGCCGGTGATGGGCGAGGACGACCTCGCCGATCTGGATTCCACGTTCCAGAAGATCGGCGCGGCGGCTGCCGACGGCCGGCTCGCCGACGCGGCCCGTGCGTTCCATCCCTTCGTCGCCAACGACGACGAACTGGCTGCCCTGGATGCTGACTACTACGAGCGGTCCGGACCCGCTTTCCCGTCGCTGCTGCGGACGATGCAGGCGTACCAGGGTTACGAGGGACCCAGAGCTACCGACCCTGAAGTGATGGCGCGGATCAGCGTGCCGGTCCTGCTCCTGCGGGGCCAGCAGACCCGGCGCGCCACCTTCTATTCCGACGCCGAGGGGTATGTCGCCGAACACGTCGCTGATCCACACGTGCGCGAGCTGCCTGGCCTAGGCCACTTCGCCCCGATGGTGGCCCCTGAACCGGTTGCCGAGGAAATCGCCAAGTTTTTCAGCCGAAGATGAGTATTTGCCATCCGTGAAGGTAAGCACGTTTACGGGAGTGGGACACATCCCACACATGGAGCACCCGGAAGCCTGCGTCGGAGCGATTACCGCATTCGCCAGCAGGCAAACAGCATAAATTGATTTGTCGTAACAAGAAGATTCCACCGCAAAACTCACGACCGGCATATAATCGGATTTCTTATGCAGTGCTCATTTCAGTTTAACAAAATCAAGAATAAAAGCAGGAGGAACCTATGCGTATAACATCAATCATCACGTGGTCGCCAGACGATACGGCTACTGTTTTCAAGCGCTTTGAAGAGTTTGGCAAAGGCAATTTACACGATAATGGAGTAGTGAACAAGATTACACCACCACCGTTCCTGGGTAAATGATCATATGGGTTATCATCCAAGTATGGTTTACCCCAGATCGGCAATAGATCATTCAAATTAACAGGAGGTAAACATGATATCTCATAATGAAAGATCACATCGTAACAGTTCTTATAAAAATGATGGCATATCGCGTAGGGATGCACTGAAATTAAGTGCACTTAGCTTGGGTGCTGTTGGTCTTGGCACACTCGGTGTAAAAGGTTACGCAGCGGTCGACACTCACGGTGCAGAGTCCAATGAAGGCTGGATTAACGGTGACGACCGGATCCACCGGGCAATCTCTGACGACGGAACACAGATTGCCGGCAGCGTGCACGGTGAAGGTCCTCCGCTCGTTTTCTTTCACGGCGGGATGACGGACGGTGAGTATGCGTGGTCCGGGATACTCCCGCATCTGACCGGACAATTCACCTGCTACCTTCCCAGCATGCGGGGAACAGGCCTGAGTGCCGATCATCCCGACCAGAGGCCCGAGCGCCACGCAGAGGACCTGACAGCCTTCATCGACAGCATCGGCGAGCCGGTTGGTTTGTTCGGCCATTCAACCGGTGGTACCTACGGGTTTGGGGCCATGCAGCAAGGAGCCAACGTAGCCGCAATGGCAGCGTATGAACCTGCCGTGTTCAAATTCTGGGAGGAAGGCGAGGACGCTGAGCGCTTTCAGCAGGCTGTCGGCAGCATGGCCGAAGCAGCCAGAGAGGGACGCCTGACGGTTGGTGCACGGGAACTTCTCAGTGTCTTCGCCAACGAAGATGAGATCCAGGTCATGGAAGAGGAAGGACATTTCGGGCATGCCGGACAGTACGTCCCGAAGCTGCTGGAGATCTTTGAACAGGCGCCTGAAACCGAAGCTCCCAACCCCAACGATCCGACGCAATTATCCACAGTGGACAAACCGGTTTTGTTGATGTATGGCTCCGAAAGTACAACAGCGCACATTGAGTCAGTCTATTTTCTGGATGAGCAACTGCCCGAGTCCAATATCCGAAAACTTTCCGGAATCGGACATATGGCGCCGGAACTGGGATCAAAGGCTGTAGCTGAAGCCATTGCAGGTTTTTTTCTCGAAAAACTGTAAGTGATTTTTTTTGAAAGAATCTACAAGAAGGTCAAAGTGAAATAAACCCATTTACATTTTTATTGACTTGATCCCGTCGTTTGCAAGAAATGCGCAACCATGCCAAAAGAAGGTTCAGCCCAACGAGGTGCCATCGGCGCAAAACCACAAAATCAGGTCATTCTTAGTATTACGGCTAAATCAAGTGAATTTTGAAGTTTAATGCATTTTTTGTTTCTATATGATAAGTTACGTGTTGTGCAAAAACCTCATAAATCAAGATGAAAAAGGAGGTTAGCATGAAGGAATCAGAGGATATCAAAAGAAAACAAACGATAATTAAAGCAGGTGAGCATAATCCGGTGGAACTGGGTGGAATCGGGGTCCACTGGAAGATTCCCGGAGCCGAAACCGATGGTCGCTTTTCGATTGTGCATCATCCAATGTCCCCGAAAACCCTGGCAGCGCCGCTGCACTACCATCACAGAGAGGATGAATACTCATACATCATTAAAGGAAGGATGGGGGCACTTCTGGGCGAAGAAGTGGTCGTAGCTGAAGCGGGCTCCTGGGTGTACAAGCCGGCAAAACAGTGGCACACATTCTGGAATCCTGGCGATACCACCTGTGAAATCATTGAAGTGATATCTCCGGCCGGATTCGAAAATTTTTTCAAAGAAATTGCCGAGGTTTGGGACGGAGATGATAAAGACGCAGCCCATCTGATGGATAAATATGACCTGAAGATGGACTTCGACAGTGTTCCCGGATTGTGCGAACGATTCGGACTCAATTATCCATAAAAAGTTCATCGACAGTTAAAACGATAGCTTTTCATCTGTTTATATTTTTGGGATTCAAGCGGACAGATGGAGCATTCATGGAAATAATCATGCTCCTTTATGTCCGATGTATCGGCCATGAATGTTTCATCTGTTTAAAATTTCTGATTCATAAGGTCAGATAGAATGTCCATGACGGTTTTAATCATGCTTCTGTCTGACGGGGAGCCGTCATGGCCATTTAATGTGTTTAAAACTTTGGATCTATAAGGTCACATAGAATGCCCATGACGTTTTAATCATGCTCCTGTGAGTCCGGGCTCCAGCCCGGTCATGGGCATTTC
>SL_8KL_010_SEDDRAFT_10005232_pt1 | contig 10227 bp, 7 predicted proteins | sample SodLakKL_010_SED_4_FD_11160 | JGI IMG/M metagenome (IMG submission 11160) | reverse complement strand
CAGGCCTGTGCCGCGCAAGAGCACGGCCCTGCGGCAGGCGCGCGAGACTGGCCCCGTTGCTGCCGGTCCTGCCGCTTGCGATGATGCGGTCACCATCTGGCTTGCGCTGCATCCCCTGCAGCGCCATGCAGAGCGCCTCCAGGCCTTGCGCGCGCAGGGTGTGGAGATCGCAATCCTGTTCCGCTTGGCGTGGCAGCAGTTCAACGACACCCTTGCCTTCGTGCCGCGCTATCAAAAGCCCGAGCCCTGCATCTGGTGGCGTGCGCATGTGCATCGCAAGCGCATCAAACTGCCCGCATCGCTGCTCTCGGACATTTCCCGCGACGCGCGGGATTTCGGGGCGCTGAAACCATCCGAACTGGTCGCAGGCCAGATCCAGCACCAGTGGATCGACGCCCTGGAGAAGGTCACCGCCAGGGTCGAGAGCGAGGTCTGAGGCCGCTGGCCAGCGCATGGGAGGTTCTCGCGCGCGCTGTTGCCACGCCCCGGCGCTGAGCAATCGCCCGAGTTTTATCCGGGATCAAATTGCTTCTGATGAAAACAACCTTGAGAAGGAACGCAGACGTGAGCGATATACCACGCTCGAAGTATTCAACAGCCCGGTTTTACTTCGAGATTTTGACAGCGCTTTGCATCCTGCAGATTGTGGTCGCTGTGGTGATCTTCATCGCAGCATTCTTGTCCGGCCAGGACAGCAGATGGGCCATCGCTCCATTCGTACAGCTGCCAAGATCAACCGTGATGTGGTTGGCCTTCTTCGCCGCATTTCTGGGTCTCGGGGAAATTGCCGCGATACAAGTGTCTCAAGCGGTGCTCGACATGGCCGATAATTCACGCATGACACTGGAGTTCACGATCAAACATCAGCACGTCATAATCGGTGGTGCCGTACCGCAGATCGCAAAGCTGCGTTCGGAGCCGAAACTCAAGCGAGACGCGCCGCCCGACACCGCCAATTGAAGACGATGCGCGGGGCACGCGCAGCACAAACCACGAAATTCGAGCTTCACATCCTTTTCTTGCAAGAGGGATGCAGCCCCGCAGGGCTGAGACCTGGCCGTGCATGCGACCATGCCCCCGTGGGCCGAGGAGCTGGCTCAGCATGAGACAATCTTCGCCACGCCTTGGGGCAGGGAGCGGGTACGGTCGGGGCTCAGGGCGAAGCCGCAGCAGCCCGGCCCCGCTTGCGGGGCTTGCACATGATCACCGTCAGAAACCGGACATTCGGCCAGCTCCAGATGCTGCAGGTGCAGTCGGCTGCTGCGCCTTCATTGCGGACGGTCGGGCGGGGTGCGGAATGTGTGGGGTAATCGGCGGACGGGGTGGATCCCGGAAGTTAGCCGCAAGCGCGAACGCACAAAGAATGATCTGGCGAACCGGACATTCACCCCCCCTTCCAGATCGGCGCCGGGATGGTCGACGCGGAGGGCAGGAAGCAGATGTTCGAGGCACAGCCCGGCAGCCGAAGAGCGTGGAAATCGCGAAAATACTCTGGCAGGATTTCCCGATGCGGCAGCTGCAAGCTCGAAGTTTTCTGCATGGAGCAAAAAACACAGGTCGTCCCGAAGACGGAGCGATGCTACACTACGGAAGCTCCGTTCTTGGTTTGGATTGACAATGCATTTGAACGAAATGACCATTCGGAACTTTCGCCGCCTGGCGGATGTTAAAATCGACCTTGATCGGGATATCTCGATATTTGTCGGCGCGAACAATAGCGGCAAGACGTCTGTCGGCCATGCCTTGAACTTCTTTGTCAACGCTACCCGCGATCGCGTCAGCTTTCACGATATCAGTGCGTGCCGCTGGACCGATATCGATGCATTTCAGGCCGGGGAAGACAATGCCTCACTACCGATAATTTCGCTCGATTTGTGGTTTACCGTGGAGCAGGCCGACCTTCATCGTGTACTCGATCTGCTTCCCCGTCTCGAATGGAAGGGATCGCAGGTCGGTGTTCGCATAGCTTTTGCACCGCGCAACGAAGACGAAACGCTGGCGCATTTCAATGAGCGACACCACCAAGCGCAAGAAGCTATAGCGGGGATGGAAGCGCCCGAAGGTCAGGAGCCCTATATCGCACCGCCACGGTCGCTACGCGAATTCCTCGAAAGGGAATTGGGTAAAGAGTACGAGTTCAAATATTACGTCCTTGATGAAGCGCAGTTCAACGATAATCTGGAACCCAACGACGGCTACGAGCCGCAGGAATTGCTTCGCGAACAGGGCCGGACCGGCAAGGACATCATTAGCGCCCTGATCAAAGTCGATTTTCTTCATGCACAGCGTCACCTTTCGGATAGTGAAGGCGGTAGCCGTGCCGAGGAGCTTTCCCGACACCTGAGCCGCTATTACCAGCGAAACCTGCAACGTCACGAGGAGGATCAGAATGCAATAAGAGCGCTGGCGGACTCGGAGGCCCTGCTAAACGAGCACCTGCGTCAGGTATTCGCTGAAACGCTGGAGCGCCTTTCGCAATTGGGATATCCAGGGCTGACAAACCCGCGCCTGATGATCAAGTCCGCACTCAATCCAGCCACGGTGATGAACAGCCAGGACGGCGCACACGTCCACTATGCGCTGAACGATGAGGGCCTGACGCTCCCCGACAAGTACAACGGCCTTGGCTTCAAGAACCTGATCTACATGGTGGTCGAGCTGCTCGATCTTCACGCGCAATGGGTTGCTACGGAAGAACGTCGTCCGCCGCTCCATCTGGTGTTTGTCGAAGAGCCGGAAGCGCATCTCCATGCACAGCTGCAGCAGGTATTCGTCAACAAGGTCCGGGAAATCCTTGTCGCAGAGGACGACGCGCCGAACGGGTTTCACACGCAACTCGCCCTGACGACGCACTCGCCGCACATCTTGTATGAACGGGGCTTTCAGCCGATCCGCTACTTCCGGCGAGAGGGCAACGGCACGCAGCAAGCTTCGTCAGTCCTGAACTTGTCGGCGTTCTACCGGACGACCGGCAACCCGAGCAGGGACTTTCTGGAAAGATACTTGAAGCTCACTCACTGCGACCTGTTCTTCGCTGACGCCGCGGTGCTTGTGGAAGGAAATGTCGAACGGTTGGTCATGCCACAAATGATCGCAAAGTCCGCGCCGGGCCTGCGATCTCGTTACCTGAGCGTGCTGGAGATCGGCGGTGCCTACGCGCACCTGTTCCGCACGCTTATCGAGTTTCTCGGGATCACGACATTGGTCGTCACCGACTTGGATAGCGTGACTCCGGCTGCCGCTTTGGAAGAAGGCGAAGAGGCCGAACCGGCGGAGGCCGAAGACGAAGATGCCGCCGCGGGTAGCACTTGCACGCCTGAAACACCGGATGCCGTGACCTCGAACCAGATGCTTGCCCGTTGGCTTCCGGCCAAAAGAAGGATCGACGAGTTGTTGGCCGCCGATGCCGCGGCGAAAACCATTCCCGGTGACGCGACCGGTCTGGGTTCTGTTCGTGTTACCTATCCGTGTGCGGTCAATCTCACGCGCGGGGATGAACATATTGAGCGTGCCGGTCGCACGCTCGAAGTCGCCTTCGCTTTCGACAACCTCGATTGGACGCAGGAATACGATAATCGGGAACTCAAACTTCGGGTGCGCGCGCCACAGAACCTAGCAGATCTTGCGCTGAGGTTACACAACAAGGTGCATGGCTCGAACTACAAGAAGACGGATTTCGCTCTCGCATTGCTCGCCAAAGACCCTGATGGCTGGACCGTTCCCCGCTATATCGCTGAGGGCCTGCAGTGGCTTGAAAACACACTCGGCGTTGCGGTGCAAGAAGATGAAGAGCCCGAGGATGCCGCCGAATGACAAGTCGTATCGGAAAGCCAAGTACAGCGACCGATAGGGCCCTTCACGAGCGGCTTGCCAGCGACGGCAACCGTCATTTTGTTATGGTGGCCGGTGCCGGTTCGGGAAAGACAACATCACTTGTAAAGGCACTGGCACAGATCGAACGCACGCAAGGAGCGTCGTTGCGTCGGAACGGGCAACAGGTTGCTTGCATCACCTATACTGAGGTGGCCGTCGAGGAAATTCGCGGTGACGTGGGCAATGACGAACTATTCCACGTTTCGACGATTCACAGCTTTCTCTGGACTGTTATCAAGCCGTTTCAAAATAATCTCCGCGACTGGGTGAAAGGTAGGTTGCGGGAGAAGATTGGCGAAGAGCAGGGAAAAATAGATAAGCCCAGAACAAGAGAAGCAACGAAAGCACGCGCCGCCGAGAATATCGAGCGATATCAAGGCCAACTAGCCGAGATCGATCGCGTCAGAGGTTTTCGCTACGGAACCGGCAGCGACTACACCAATGGCGTGCTAGGCCACAGTGATATTCTCAGGATTGGCCCCGCATTGATCCAAGATCATCCTTTGATGCGCAGCGTCCTGACGCGCCGCTTTCCTGTAATATTTGTTGATGAAAGCCAGGATACCGACCCCACCTTTGTCGAGGCGCTGCGCACCGTGGCGAGGGAAGTGCCACAAGGGTTCTGTCTCGGCTTTTTTGGTGATCCGGTCCAGAAAATTTATATGCAGGGCGCTGGACCTATCGAGACCGAAGAAGGCTGGGAGACGCTGGAGAAGCCCGAGAATTTCAGGTGCCCGCAAGCTGTTCTGCGCGTCATTAACCGGATCAGGGCCGAAGATGATGGACTGGAGCAAACGCGCGGACGCCGCGAAAACGTCGATGGTAAGGAGGTTCCGGTAGAGGGCACCGCTCGTGTACTGATCCTGCCCGCCGACGATCAGCGGCAGGAGCGGCTCGAGGACGCGCGTAGGTGGCTTGCAGACCAAGACGGAGACGCCGGCTGGTTGGAAAGCGATGACGAGGAGGCTATACGCCTTCTGGTGCTGGTCCACCGAATGGCGGCGGCCCGCCTGGGATTTCCAAACCTTTACAGCGCCCTCAACGACAGATCATCGGAAGACCTGAGCTCAGGATTGATCGACGGCACAGCCTGGGTTGTCCGTCCTTTTCTCTCTTTCATCATGCCGGTCGCGCTTGCGCGTCAGGAAGGGCGCGAGTTTGAGATCATGCGCCTGCTGCGCAAACACAGCCCGCGGTTCCAGCCCGACGCCGTGGCCACTGCAGATACGGCTGGTTTCCTGAATGCACTACGGGACGAAATCGCCGAGATGGTGGCAATGCTTGAGCCTAGCAGCGGTGCGTGTATAGGCGATGTCGTGAGCTCCCTAAAGGCCAAAAACCTGCTGGAGCTCGATGATCGATACGCCGCTCTCGTCGAAACTTTTGCCCATACCGAAGAACAGATAACCGATCCGGCGCCCGAGAACGCAGCGCTGCGTTTTATGCAATGCGATGCATCCGAGTTGTGGGGCTACCGGAAGTACATCGAAAAACTCTCGCCCTTTGCCACGCAACAGGGCATCAAGGGTGCGGAATTCGAAAAGGTTATAGTTGTCGTTGATGATCAGGAGGGCCGATCGAACGCTTTCTCCTATGGCAAGTACTTTGGTGTGACGCCGCCTTCCGACACGGATCAGGGTCACATCGATGCCCGGCGGGATTCCGTGATCGGTCGAACACGGCGCTTGTTTTATGTCTGTTGCTCGCGGGCGCTATCAGATCTTGTTGTAATCATATTCGCTGAAGACATTGAGCAGATGCGAGACGCAATCACAGCAAAAGCATTTTTCGAGGATGAATACATCCATGTGCTCGAATAGTGGGCATTTTCCTGTGGTCACTGATGCCGTGACATCTTGCTCGAATAATAATGACGAGTAAACATTCTCCGGGCAGAGTACGCTGTTCGTCGCCTGCTGTGAAACATCAATGATCACAATGAATGGCGGCTCTGGGCCGAGCACGTCGACGCTGCCGTCGCTTTCGCAAGGGGCGGTTTGCTGACATTCGCCGCCAGTGCAGCGTCTTCAGCCACAGCACCTGTAAGCAGACAGAGTTTGGCCTCAACCTATGCGGGGCTCAGATGCTTGAGCTGGCCAGAATTGAGAGCTGGACCCACTAAAGCGAGTGTGATACCCGCTTTTGAATGAGGATGTTTCAATCATTCCAGATGGTCGAGTTAACCGGGCTCACGAAGAATCAGCTTCGCGAATGGTGCAGTGTTCGTAAGCTGCTGCCACCTGACATTGCGCCTGAAGGCCCCGGTACGCATGCCATGTTTACTTGGCAAACGGCCATAGCGCTTAGAGTATTGAAGAGTATTCAGGATGATTGGGCGGGAACTGTATCAGCTTGGGCCCCAGTTGTAAGAGACTTTCGGGTCGAAATCAAAGGATCGTCATTTCCGGCACTGTTCGGAAATGCTGTGATATTTCACAGCCTGACATCGATGACCATTCAGCAAGAGCTTGAAATGACAGCTGGGCCTGGAATTCTTGCAGTTCCACTGAATCCTCACCTTGAAGTCTTGGCAACAAAGCTTGCTATTCCGTTACCCGATCAGCTTCCGCTGTTTCCTCCAATGTCGGTGACAGTATGATTCCCAGCATAACAAGCGAATGGGCAAGTCAGTTTGGTCTGGCTGTCGCCCCGCTGTTTTCATCAACAGAAATTGACTGTCCGAGCTCCCACAACGTTCTTCTTGACGGGGGTCTTGGTAGCTTTGCCCTCTCTGTCGGCGAAGCTGCAGAAGAGCACCGTGACAGTTTCAAGTCCTGGGCTTGGTCAAGCAATTTGGCCCATCACGTTGCGATCAACGAAAAACAAGTTCGCGTTTCGCGATGGGATAAACCTGATGTCGAGGTTCTAACTCGGTCAAGTGTCGAAAAGCGACTTGGTGCGTTTTATAAGTACTTGATTGCAGACAAAGTTCGATCCAATCAGCGGGTTACAAATCACTTCCTTGACCTATTTCGCAGTATGCGCTCGGTAGTGTCCGAAGCAGGTCTTAATGATCATTTGTCCGTAAGTGCCTTCTTGGCGTTTATCGAGAGCCAGACAGGTAGCGAGGAAGAATCCAACGAAGGTTTTGAACTGCTAGGAAGCTTGTCGCCTTCGAGTCTGGCCAGTCTTCGCGAACGGGCGTCACAACTGGACGTTTTCTCTTCGTCACTCGAATTGCTCCCGCGGCTGGCAATTCGTCATGCTGGAAGTGAAATTTTCCAGGAAGCACATTACGAGTTTCTCAGGGCTCCCTCTCCCGATCTGTTCGGGTATGTAGGGCCCGCGGAAACGACCGCCAACTCCCGAGGAGGAGCGCACTTCACACCTCCGGCACTAGCTCGAAGTCTATGTGAACAAACACTCCATCAAATTGAACTTATACATGAACGCGATCAGCTCACGATATTGGATCCCGCTTGCGGATCTGGGGCTTTCTTGCATGAAGCAGCACGTACCCTGCAAAGAATGGGCTTTAACGGAAAGCTCGTTTTGGTTGGTCGAGACATCTCGCAACCTGCAATTTGGATGGCTGAGTTTGCGCTGAAACACGCTGGGATGGATTGGATGCCGGCTGGCGGTATTGAAGTTGATCTACGCTCTAGCGACTCTCTGCAAGGTGACATGCCTGCGGCAGATGTTGTCTTGATGAACCCGCCATTTGTTTCTTGGGCTTCTCTTGATCAAAACCAGCGAGAGCTGATGCGGGGCATACTTGGCAAGTCACTCTCAGGGCGCGCTGATCTTAGTATGGCATTTGTGACTAAGGCACTCGCTTCCATCAATGATGGTGGTGTGCTCGGCGCGTTGCTACCGTCAAGTTTGCTGACCTTGCAGGCTGCTGAAGCTTGGAGAGCATCACTTCTTGATCATGGCACGCTCCGGCTGATTGCGTCACTGGGAGACCATGGATTATTTTCCCATGCCTTGGTTTCGGTATCTGCAATGGTGATCGATAAAGGTGTGTCCCAATCCCAAAAGCCTCCAGTGAAGGCACTTATAGTATCAAACAGTAAAGAAGCGACCGGAGAAGCCCTGCGCGCCCTTAGGCGAGGAAATTCATCTCAACACTCTGCCTCATCAACTCCAACTTGGCGGCTCTTTGATTTGAAATACGACACTTTTGAAAAACGCCCCACTTGGCGATTGATGCGGCCAGAAATGGAGCGGCTCATTGGCAATGTTCTATCTGCAGGAGCTCGACCGATAAACGCTCTGTTCGACGTAAAGCAAGGTGTTCGTACAGGTAGCAACAAAATATTTGTATTGAACGGAGCCGAGCTCCTCGATCTGCCCAAATCAGAGAGGCTTTTTTTCAAACCTGCCATAATCAATGAATCGATTTCCTCCGGTCGAATTGAATCGAAGCATTGGGTTTTTTATCCATACGGACAACTTCAGGACGAATTACAGACAGAGGCCGACCTCGCGAAAAATCTGAAGCACTACTATGCTAGATATTTGAAACCCAACAAGACGTTGTTGACACAACGATCGAGCATCAAGCGCTCGGGTCGGGCAGACTGGTGGGGATTGTCAAGGAGGCGAACGTGGTCCTTGAATGGCTGCCCGAGAATTGTGTCAAAGTACTTTGGCGGGGTCGGTGGATTCTCCGCTGACATTGACGCTGAGTATGTGGTGGTGCAAGGGCACGCATGGCTGCCTCGATGGCTTCCAACCGAAGAACAGTATTTGGACCAAGAACCCGATGACGCGAGTAAGCTCACGCTCGAGACGATCTTGTATGCATATGCCGCATTGATGAATTCGGCTGGTTTTAGCTCTATCATCGAGGTTTTCTCACCTCACGTTGCAGGCGGTCAATTTGATTTGAGCCCAAGGTACGTCAACTCGATTCCGATCCCCGATTTGCCATCCATAGTCGCAGATATGGACGGAGGTAACATCGTCGGGCAGCTTGCTCGACTTGGGCGGGAGCCGCTACCTGAAAATAGCTCCTGGCGCGCAAAAGTTGAGAGTCTAGTAGCGGATTTGTATGGCACCCAGCTAGTCTTTGAGGAGTAGTCAATTTGGCGAAGACTTCTGCCGTCAATAAGCCGCTGACAATTGTTGAAAGAAACCTGAGACAGCATTTTTCTCAGTCTAAAATAGCGTTACGGACGGTTCTTGCTAAAGGTCATGAAATCTCGTTAGACGAGACTTGGTCTCAGGAAACGGTCACAGCAGCGCTGGTTGGATCGGGATGCGAGAGAATAGCAAGGAACCGTGGTGGAAGCGACAACATTACGGATATTCTGAAAGTCACTCCGGATCTCTATGCTTGGCTCGGATACCATGAAAGCTGGGCATTCTCCGGCATGGTAGGCGGATCGAGAAGTTACTCGTTTCGTCAATTATCGTTCTCTGTGTACCTAGGGTGGAAGGGAGATGCTGTAAAACCGCAAATTTTTCGGGCTGAATGGGCAGGTTATGCTGAGTGGAGCAAGGGAAACCTTGGCTTTCAGGCAAAGAACGCAGGACATCCTCATTGGCAATTTGATGCTCTCGAAAGCGTCCTGCGAAAGACCGAGGCCGACGAAGCGGAGCTTTTTCTCGAACTCCTAAAGGAGGAAACAGAAGAACCAGCAGCTGAAGAGTTCGCCCCGCAGACTTCTGATGATGCTATTTTTGACATCGTACGGGCTCAGAAGATGAGCAGAATGCACTTTGCAAGTGCGGCGGCGTGGTGGTTGCCCGAAGCGGAGCGCAAACATGCCCACAACCCAGCTGGGGTCCAGCAGTTGAGAGATTGGTCAACCCATACATTGACCTACATTTTGCAAGAATTGGGAAGACTTAAATCGAACTGACAATCTGCCATTATCCTGACCAAAATGCTGCCACGTTCACCAATGTCGGCAATGCGGGCTGCGAACGCAGAAACTTGAGGGTAGGTAGAAAGCCCGCCATGGGCCGGGCATGCTGCGAACCGCAGCCATCACGCGAGACTTTGCAAACTTCGCTTTCTGCCAACAGCCGCCGGTCAGATCACCCATGCTGCCACCGCAGCGAATGACCGCTTTCACGAACAGCCCGAACCCGGCGGGTTACCCCGCCGGGCCCGAGGGGGAGGCCCCGTTCTTTTCAGAACGGGATCTCGTCGTCGCGGTCGACGAGCTCGGGGTTTTCGCTCTCGGCCGACTTCGGGCGGCTCAGGAAGTCGACCTTCTCGGCGATGATCTCGCAGCCGTAGCGGTCATTGCCTGCGGCATCGGTCCATTTCGTGTAGTGGATGCGGCCGTGGACGAGGACCTTCATGCCTTTTTCGCAATGCTCCGTGACCGTCTTGCCGAGACCGTTGAAGCAGGTGATGCGGTGCCATTCCGTGTCCATGACCCGGTAGCCGTTCTCGTC
>SL_8KL_010_SEDDRAFT_10005231_pt1 | contig 10228 bp, 6 predicted proteins | sample SodLakKL_010_SED_4_FD_11160 | JGI IMG/M metagenome (IMG submission 11160) | reverse complement strand
TTCAGGCCGCTGGCGGACAAACTCAGCGAGATTTCGCTCAACCGCCTTGATGTCAATCCCATGCGCATCCTCGACTCCAAGGAGGACCAGGATCAGCCGCTTAAGGCGGCTGCCCCCAGAATCACCGACTATCTCAGTGAAAAATCGCGGGAGCATTTTGATGCGGTCAAGGAACTGCTGGACCGGCTTGATATCCCCTACGAAATGGATCCCTTCCTTGTGCGGGGACTCGACTACTACACAGAAACCGCTTTTGAGCTGGTCAGTCCGGATATTGGCTCGCAGGATGCCCTTGGCGGCGGGGGCAGATACGATCTGCTCATCGAGGAGGTTGGCGGCCCGCCTACACCGGCCGTCGGATTCGCGTGCGGCATTGAGCGGCTCATGATCGCCTGCGAGGCGTTAGGCATTACCCTGGCGCATCCATCCGGCCCGGATATCTATTTTGTCACGCGTGGTGAAGAGGCCGCCCGCTGGGCGCTCGAAAAAATGCCGGAGTTGCGAAATAGCGGACTCGTTTGTACTATGGACTATGCCGGCCGCTCGCTGAAGGCACAGATGAAGGACGCCAACCGCCAGCAGGCACGGTTTGCAGTGATAATCGGGGAACAGGAGCTTCAGGAAAACCTGTTTACCCTGCGGGATATGGTAAAAAGTGAAGAATATCAGGTGACAAGCGATGACATTGCGGGTCGCGTTCTATCCTGATTTCCTGCTCTTATCTAAAAAACAACGCCGGCGTCACGTCGACAGTCAGACAAATCTGGCGCGATGCGTCCACCTGGTTAAACAAAACTACTACACGGACCGTATCAGTTTGCTATGAGAACCAGGCTGATCTTATCTGCTCTTCTGCTTGCCGGGCTTTTGTTCCTGCTGAACTGGGCTGCAGGGCGCTACCTGGCCTCTGTTGTCACGCAACAGTTCGACCGGATCGCCAGTTACCATGCGCAGACGGAGTATACGTATGACAGGATTTCCGTTAATCCTGCCTTCGGATCGCTGACCATCAGGGACCTTGTTTTCAGGCAGCAGGACAATGTGGTTGAAATCGAACAAATCACCGGATCGCTGACCCATGCCGATCTCTGGCGCGTCCTTCGAAAAGGCTCCCGTGACCCGTTGGCCCAGATTCACTCCTTCCGGATCCGGATGGAAGAACTTGTTATCCATGATGCTTCCGAAGGATCTTCAGGAGCATATTTGCAGGATAACGATCCCTTCCAATGGCTGTTTGGTGAAAGCGTGACGGTGCGCAGGGCCTATCTGCTGTACAACGGCCGCATGGATGAACTGCTTCAGATTGCAGCAAGCCAGGAGCCACCCAAACATAACCACCGCATAAGCATGAGCCTGGATGAGATCACCTTTCATGAGGAAATACCGGAACAGCTGATGGCACTGCCGATTTTTTCCGGATACCGTTTCCCCGATTTCATGGAACAGGTGGCTATGCAGATCCAGTATCGCTCAGACCGAAAGACCGCCACCCTGAGTTCACTTCGCATATCAGCGCCCGGACTCTCTTTCAGAACATCGGGTGACATCAGCTTCAGCAGGGAAGGCTGGCCGGCAGAACCCGATTCGTGGACCCTGAAATACATGCTGCGGGCTGCTACACCGGAACTGGCCCGGCTGCCCCTGCCCGGCAAGCTGGGTGGATTTGCCATGGACACGCTCTCCGTGACCAGCGACATCTCTTTCGATCATGAAATGAGGGACCGGCACCCGCTCACGCTTCCCGGCGAGAATTCCGTCTATCTGGGCGAGATACGTTGGTATCCCTCACGCGAACTCATCCAGCAGTACGGAATGATGCTGGGTATGTTCGGACTGCCGGAAAATGAGCTGCCTGTCCATTCCATCAGTGCAAACTGGATCAACAGAAGTGACACCCTTCGTATCAGGGACACCAGGATATCGACCGAGCCGTTTGATGCCAGGGTACAGGCTGTTGTGGCCTTACCGCCCGGGGAACGCGCAACCATCATGGATGGATCCGTCACTTTTTCACGCACAAGTGCTGCCTTCAATGATTTCATCGACGGAGTGGAGGGCCTGTTCCAAATCGAATTGCCGCGAAAAGACGGTCAGCTGCACTTTGAGTTCTACGGCGATCCGCAGGCACCTGCACTGCGGTTCATGGAAGAGCTGGACGAGCCGCCGGGTCTTCAGGGGTAGAAAAAACAGAAAAATCAGCCAGGGCAGGCAACAGAGCCGGCAGAATATCCCGCTTGTGAGCCGGGAGACACCGGGCGTCAGACCGTCAGCTCCTTTTCCTTCTTCTCGGTACTGTGATAATCCTTGAATGAGGCCAACCCCTCGTCACCCATATATCGCCTGAGGATGTTGGGATCGGTTTTTGTCAGGTCCACCACGATCAGACCGTCCAGAACATCGCTGAAGTCCGGATCCACGTTGAAACCCACCAGTTTGCCGCCCAGTTTCAGATACTGCTTGAGCAGGATCGGAACACCCTTGTTGTCACTTTCAAATTCGGAGATGAGTTCGGAGACATCTTCCAGGCTGCGGATCATCGTACGGTTTTTCGGGTCCATTCCCTTTACCAGGCGTCCCCGATAGGGAGTCTTGGGCTTCACCATGCGGGCCATTTCCGGCAAATAATTGTGCAACTTGAGGAAACTGACCATCAGATGGCGGGACATGGAGTGGTACTCGCTGCTGATGCTTACCGGTCCGAACAGCACCCTGTATTTCGGATACTTGACCACATAATGACCGATGCCTTTCCAGAGCATCAGGAGCGGAGCAAAGCTGCGCTGGTATTCGGGACGTACAAAGGATCGTCCCATCTCCAGTGCCGGGTTGATCCGGTCAAACAAGGAACTTTTTATATTGAACAGAGTGGTAGTGTAAAGACCCTTTTTCCCGTGTCTCTTGATGATGTTGTCGGTCCGCCCGATCCGGTAAGCACCCACCAGTTCCTGCTTTTCCCGGTTCCAGATAAACAAATGCACATAATACTCGTCAAACTCATCAAGATCGATCGACTTGCCGGTTCCCTCATGCGTGCCCCGGAAAGTCACCTCCCGAAGCCTGCCAATTTCATGAAGCAGTTTGGGTGCCTGTTTCTTTACAGCGTGATACACCTCAAACTCGTTGTTCTCCAGAAGTTTCTGGGTGGGTGGCAGTTCTGCGATCTCCTTTGCCACATCTTCGGGCGGAACCGGATCCACTATGGGTTCCACTGTTTCACCGGTGATGCTGATGGAGATGGAGGTATCCGGGGATGCCTCTTCCTCACCGCTGCGGTTTTGCAGCATGAATGTACGCTGCCGCAGATAAGTGATCATCTCCTTGTCGCTTTCGAACGATTTCAGCTTGTTGAAGCCAATCACTTTGCCAATGCAGATATCGATATCACTGTCCTTTTTATTGAGCAGCTCATTGGGCAGCATGGCCGTGCGCAGGCGCGGGTGGATAAGTCCCATCATCTGGAACATGGGCCCGTTGAACCCGTCAAAATAGACCGGCAGCACGGGGGCCTCTGTTTTGCGTATCAGTGTCGCGACAGATTCGGCCCATTCCGACTCCACTACTTTGCGCTTACTCATGGAGAAGTGAGCAACTGTCCCGGCAGGAAAAATACCCAGCATGTGGTCATCCCGCAGCCACTGCATCGACTTTTTCATGGATGCCAGATTGGCGCGCGCCGAACTGCTCCCTCCGAACGGATCCACAAAAAAGAAGACATCCCGGAGTTCAGGAATGCGCTCCAGCAAATAGTTGGCCAGTATCTTGGAATCATCCCTTACAGAACGCAGTATGGAAGCGAGAATGATTCCTTCCAGGCCGCCAAAAGGATGGTTGGCTACCACGACTACACGCCCCTTTTTCGGGATGCGGTCCATATCCCTCTCGGAGATATGATAGTTGACATTCATCCTGTCCAACAGCTTGTCATAAAAAGCCTGCTCGGTCTCATAGTGCAACGCCTCATTATAGAGGCTGTTCAGGCCATTAAAAGACAAAAGCCGCTCCAGGGGCCTGCGGGCAACGCGAAAGAGCTTATTCCTGACTGAACCATCAATCTCAAGATCCAGATTGAAAATTTTTGCCGGCTTTTCCGATTCACTCATACAAACTGATCCTTTTGTTACTTGAACTTTAATGCGAATTGCTCCTTGCCCCTTTCCTTGTGGGTGGCTCCCATTGCCGACCGGGATGACTCCCATCAGACAAAGAAATTCAACTCCGAACCGGGAAATGAAAATGCCTTTTCCTGAAAAAGGTTTCACTATTGCAACGTGCAGACCTAAACGATAATTTTACAGGACACTCAGGCGTTTGAGGATTTGTCGGAATATAAGAAACAAACTTACAGTATACCATGTCTGAAGCAGCACAGAAACAATCAGCTACCCGAACCAGAAAAAAAAGCAGGACAGGCGAACCTTCCATGTACAAGGTGATCCTGCTCAATGATGATTACACCACCTTCGACTTTGTTGTAAACGTGCTGACCGGTATTTTTGGCAAATCCGTCCCCGAAGCCGTTACTATCACGGCGGATGTTCACCAAAAGGGCTCCGGCATCTGCGGAGTATTTACGCGCGACATCGCCGAAACCAAAGTCGACATGGTGACACAAAGCAGCAAAAAAGCAGGCTTCCCGCTTCGATGCACCATGGAAAAGGCATAACCTAATCGCGAAAGAACCACATATCTCATGATTACCAAGGCACTGGACCGGGTTCTCCGGAATAGCTTCATGATTGCTTCTCATCTCGGGCATGAGATGGTTACGCTTGAGCATTTGCTGCATGCCATTTTGAAGGACGAGACCGGGGCCAGGATACTTCGCAGCTGCGGAACGGATATTGAGATGCTGGACAAGGACCTGGAAGACTTTTACAGCCACATCCCTGACCGGCGAAACAAAGCCGCGGAACCCCTTCATACCCTCGGATTTCGCCGGACCGTCCAGCGCACCCTCATCCACAGCCAGTCTGCCGAACAGGAAAAGGTCGACATAGGCGACCTGCTGGTTTCCATGTTCGCCGAGGAAGAGAGTCACGCCATCTATTTCCTGGAAAAGCAGGATGTAACCCGCCTGGATGTGCTCAATTATGTGGCACATCGCATTGCCAAACCCGGTTTTGAGCAGCCTGAAGATGACGAAGCGAATGGCGGCGCTGATCCGGGCAGTGATACGGATGATTTCCACGACCCGGAATGGGACGACGGGTTCGATCCGGATTCCGCAGACGACGAAGATCGGTTCGGGGAACAAGAGGAGCATGGCGGACATGGCCACGAAGATGAAGATGGTTTTATGGATCCGGATGGTGATGGAGATGCTGATGGCGATGACAGAGATGATATCTTCGGGATTCCCGACGAGCCGGGAAGCGGCAGAAGGCGGTATCACTCCCGCCCGGACAAAAACGAAGAGGATCCTGCACGGGACACTCGGCCGGGAACAGCACCAGGGAGCGGAGCCGGCACCCGGCGGAAAAAGACCGATCTGCTTGAGCTTTATACCGAGGAATGGACAGCCAAAGCCCGTGAGGGACACTTTGACAAGGTTATCGGGCGTGATATGGAAATCGGACGGAGTATTGAGATCCTGTGCCGCCGCCAGAAGAACAATCCAATTTTTGTCGGCGATCCCGGTGTGGGCAAGACCGCCATCACCCAGGGACTCGCCCAGAAGATCGTGGCCGGCGAGGTGCCGGAACGCATCCATGATTTCCGTATCTATGCATTGGATCTGGGTTCGCTGCTTGCAGGCACCAAGTTCCGCGGTGATTTCGAAGCGCGGCTGAAAGGGGTGCTCAAGGCGCTTCAGCGACGCAAAAACGTTATCCTTTTCATTGATGAGATCCACACGATCATCGGTGCGGGAGCGGCGGGATCCAGTACGCTGGATGCGTCCAACATGCTCAAGCCGCTGCTGGCCGACGGCAAGATCCGGTGCATCGGGGCCACCACCTTTGAAGAGTACAAGAACCTGTTTGAAAAAGACCGGGCACTGTCGCGCCGATTCCAGAAGATTGAGATTGACGAGCCCGATGTGGCGACAACCGTCGAAATACTGAAGGGCCTGAAAGGGGTGTATGAAGAGTACCATGGATTGAAAATCACCAATGCGGCCCTCGAGTCCGCGGCCCGCCTGTCAGCCAAATATCTGACCGATCGCCGGCTGCCCGACAAGGCGATCGACGTGATCGACGAGGCATGTTCGCAGGTCTCCCTGCGATCATCGAGCCGCAAACAGGTCGGAACACGCGATATTGAAATGCTGGTGTCCAAGATGGCGCGTGTCCCCGTGCATCAACTGGCGGGTGCTGAAAAAGAGGGTCTGCGCGACCTGGAAGAGGAGCTGAACCGCAATGTTTACGGACAGGGTCCTGCGGTCAAAGCATTGGTGGCTGCCGTCAAGCGAAGCCGGGCCGGACTCGGAAACGAAAGCAAGCCGGTCGGATCGTTTCTCTTTTCCGGTCCCACAGGCGTGGGAAAGACCGAGCTTTGCCGTCAGATGGCCGAACAGCTCGGCATTCCCCTGATACGGTTCGATATGAGCGAATACATGGAGAAGCATACCGTGTCGCGGCTCATCGGAGCGCCGGCCGGATATGTCGGTTTCGAACAGGGCGGCCTGCTGACCGATGCCATCCGCCGCCAGCCCAATTCGGTGCTACTGCTGGATGAGATCGAGAAAGCGCACCCGGATATTTTCAATATCCTGCTGCAGATCATGGACTATGCCACGGCCACCGACAACACCGGACGCAAGGCTGACTTCCGCAATGTACTGCTGGTGATGACATCCAATGTGGGTTCGCGCGAGATGAGCAGCCCGAAAATCGGCTTTGGAGGCGAGGGGACTTCCAGACTTGGCGGTGAACCGAAAAAAGCCATTGAAAAGCATTTCAGCCCGGAGTTCCGGAACCGCCTTGATGATATCGTCATCTTCCGGCATCTGGACCGCACCGTTGTCGAAAGTATCGTCTACAAATTCATAAAGGAGCTGGAGCTGCAGCTCAAAGGCAAGAACATCCGCATCCACCTGACCAAAAAGGCGGTAAACTGGCTGGCGGACAAAGGATACGACCCGGCGTTCGGTGCCAGGCCAATGGCCCGGGTCATTCAGGAATCCATCAAGGACAGGCTTGTGGATGAGATGCTGTTCGGCAAGCTGCAGCAGGGCGGCAGCGTCACCCTGTCAGAAAAGGACGGCGGGCTGACATTCCGGTTTGACTGAATGCAAAAAAGCCATGGCCACCGAAGTGGTCATGGCTTTTGAGTAGCTTTTTTGCCCCCTCAGAGCGATACTCCTGNGGGAAAATTCCCGGGCCTGACATATCAGAACTGAGTTCACATACACATTTACTGTGGATGGTCAGCCGGACATTGGATGGTCAGCCGGACAGTCGGTTGCCACGAGATCAATCTGCAGAGGGAAGCAGTACTTCATCGATGACATGGATCACGCCATTGGTACCGCTGATATCCACCGTAGTGATACCCGCCGAGCCGTTTATCGTAGCAGCACCACCGGAGACTTCAATGGTCAGTGTTTCACCGTTTAATGCGGTCACTTGCTGTGTCGGTTGAAGATCGGTTGAAAGGACTTCTCCCTGAATCACATGATAGAGAAGTACGTTGGTCAGCTCTTCCACCGTAAGTCCGGCAGCAACGCTGGCAATGGCGGCAAAAGCTTCGTCGGTCGGCGCGAAGACCGTGAACGGTCCTTCACCGAGGAGCGCATCCACCAGGTCAGCCTGGATGACGGCTTGCACGAGGCTGGAAAGGAAATAGCGCTTTACAGCATTGTCGACGATCGTTCCATAGGCATCGGGAAGAATTACGGCATCGATAACATGGATGACACCGTTACGTGCTTCAATGTCAGCGGTAGTTACACTGGCAGCCGCGTTTATGGTGACACCGCTTCCGGAGGCAGTTACGAAAATATCCTCACCGTTCAGGGTTTGAGCGGCTTGCTGTGCTTCGAGCTGGCCGGAGAATACCTCGGCACCGAGTACATGGTACAGAAGGATGGATTCCAGCTGCTCTTCGGTGAGTGACTCCAATGTTCCTTCAGGAAGTGCGGCAAAAGCATCATTGGTCGGTGCAAATACGGTGAATTCACCGTCGCCGTCCAGGGCTGCATCGAGTCCCGTGGATTGCAGCGCTCCGACCAGTGTTGAGAATTGGGCATTGGAAGCTGCAATTTCAGTGATGCTTGGATCCTGCATATCGGATGAGGTGGCATCATCGGAGCAGGCATTCAGAGTGAATGCAAACGTTAGTACGAATACAGGCAGATAAAATCTTCTTGTTTTCATTGATACGGTATCTGGTTGTTGATTGGTTGTGTTGTCGTGTTGTTGTCTGTGAACACAGTGCAAAAGGGCAAAACGGCCTGTGACGTTCCCGGGAATTTGATTTTTTTTTGTAACCACCACTGGCCGGACCGGATCCGTAGAATCGACTTTAGGGCTCAAGTGATTGGCATGCAATAAACTGATCATTGACAGACAATGCATACGACCAGCTTTAACATGCGCAACAAAAAAAGCATCAGCCCCGTGGGGAAGCCGATGCTTTTTCTATGACAGTGGCTTATGTCCGGTGACAATGCCTGAAGGGCAGTGCCGGACTGAAGGGCAGTGCCGGAAAGGGTAAATTATGATTATTGAGCAGAAATTTTGCGGATGTGTCCGAAACCGGATTATCGTTTTATTGGATAATCGGGCGGTTCCGGAAGTTCGACATCGATCTCTTCCAGAAGTTCGAGCAGATGTTCCACAGCGGCATTCAACTGCTCGTCGATGCCGGCATACTCTTTGGCCGGATCGTTGTCGACCGGGATATCCGGTTCCACTCCGTAACCTTCAATGATCCATTCCGTGCCTTCGGTATCATAGGAGGCAAATTCCGGCCGGTTCAGGGATCCGCCATCCACAAACGGCAGGCTCTGCCGTATTCCGACCACGCCGCCCCAGGTCCGTTGTCCGATCAGCTTGCCAAGGCCGTGTTTGCGGAACCGGTACGGGAACAGGTCGCCGTCGGACGCCGAAAACGGATCGATCAGGGTGACCATGGGCCCGAGCATCATGGCGGATGGATCCGGCGTGGGCACGGCATTCCGCGCCTTATCGATCATGGCCAGTTCGCGTCGCAGGCGCTCGATGATCATGGGGGATACGTTTCCGCCACCGTTGCCGCGCACGTCAATGATCAGCGCATCCTTGCGGAGCTGCGGATAGAAATGCTTGACGAACTCGTTGAGACCGCCCGGACCCATATCCGGAATGTGCAGATACCCGACACGTCCGTCGGAAGCTTCCGTCACCTTCCTGATATTATCCTGCACCCAGTTGTAATAATAGAGATCGGCTTCATCGGCTATCGGCGTGACCACCACCTCCCTGGCACCAGAGGCCTGCGGCTGATCGTTCACACTCAGCACCACCGGTTTTCCGGCCTTGTCTATCAGCGATTCGTAGATATTGGCCATTTCGGAAGTCAGCAGGCCGTTCACGCGGATGATATACATGCCNTCCGTCACCTGCACGCCCACTTCCGTGAGCGGCGACCGCCGTGAATCCACCCAGTTCTCCCCTTTCAGGATGCGCTCGATCCGGTAGAACCCGCTGTCCGTGTCACGGGCAAGTTCGGCTCCCAGGCGGCCCATCTGGATGCGGTCCGGCTGCGGACGGTCACCACCGCCTACATAGGCGTGTCCCACGTTGAGCTCCCCGATCATCTCGCCGATGACATAGGTCAGGTCGTTGCGGTGGGCCACATGATCCACGAGCGGACGGTAGTTCTCGCGCACTGCTTCCCAGTCCACGCCATGCATGTTCGGCGCATACAGGAAGTCGCGCATCTGCCGCCAGCTTTCGTTGAAGATCTGCACCCACTCTTTTGTACGGTCCAGGCGCACTTTCATGTTGGACAGGTCCAATGCCGGATCGGGATCGGTCTCCTGCCCCGGCAGATCCACGATGGCGTAGGTGTTTCCGCGCGCCAGCATCACCTTCTTGCCGTCATGGGAAATCCGGTAGCTGTTGAAGGCACCGATGGTCTGCTCTTTTTCATCATCCAGATCATAGAACAGGAGCATGGTCTGACGGTCCGCCATACCATTGCGCTGGTAGTAGATGCGTGATCCGACCGATTGCAGGTTCCCGTAATTGGATGCGGAAACCGGCAGGTCGATAATGCGGTTTGAAAGGCCCTCGGTGTCGATTTG
>SL_8KL_010_SEDDRAFT_10005230_pt1 | contig 10231 bp, 13 predicted proteins | sample SodLakKL_010_SED_4_FD_11160 | JGI IMG/M metagenome (IMG submission 11160) | reverse complement strand
ACTAAGAGCTCACCGATCCCTCGTTCGGACAATCCCTCCATCAACACTTGCAAATCAACAAGACCGCTTTCACCGCACTGTATCCAGCCTTCCTTCTCCACATCCTCTGTCGTAGCTATCAACCAATCGCCTTCATCAAAAAGTTGAGCATCTTCAGGTATTCTACCTTTAGAATCGAGAACGACCTTAAGTGGATGCTTCGGCTCCTTAACGTACTTCTCTTTAACGGTAAGCTTGGGATCGTCTGCGAGAACCGTTCCTATACCAACAAGGATCGCATCCACTCTGTTGCGTAGTTCATGAACTCGTTCGAAGTCTTCGTCTCCAGATATCTTTACTTCTGTTCTATCAGGCAATGCGATCTTCCCATCGGCGGACATCGCCACGTTCACTATCACTCTTGGTCTCTTCATATATCCACCTCGTCAATATCTTATCTCTACTTCATTTTCTTTCTCAATCAGCTCTACTCCGTCCTCTAAAAATCGGTTCACCAACCATACGTTGGTTTCGAGATGACCCGTTAACTTCCTAGTTGTCAAACTGCCCTCAGAATCAGAAAGGGCTAGAAATGGGATCAACTGGTCAGCTGCATTGGGATCAATATCGACTCCTGCTTCAATATTCTTTTTAAGATCTTTCGCCACCTTTTCACCAACTTCCTCAGCAGGGACTCCTTTTTCTCCTAACACGCCTTTTCCGAATACTTTTCCGCCTCGGGTCCATACAACTATGCCAGTCCCCGGACTAGCGGACTCGTAACTCTCTACAGAGATGGAAGTCTCCAGGTCCATGAACTCTTTCAAGACCTGCTTCTTCATCCTTTCAGCGATATGTTCAGGTAGTTCCGAAACGAAGGCTCTGCCTTCGATCATATCGACACCTTCAGAGAGTGAAATATCTTGAAGCTCACTGGGATTAATTGTGACTTTCACTTTCCCGCCACCTTTCGGATAATGTCCTCTCTTGAGCAGTTCCGATCCTATATCTCCATTCATGCGCCGCAGAAGTTCAAGAAAAACGTTCTCGAAGTAATCGTACGGAGGTGACCACTTCACATCAGTTCCTCCTCTGACCTTTATGATCATCTGCTCATCAGCTTCAAATGCAGGAGGTATTAGAGCTTGAAGAAGTAAAGTAATGCTTCCAGCTGTACCTATATCGAAGTTGTAAACACCGCCTTCGATCTCTCCAGGCTCAAAAATGATCTCAGTCGAACCTTTCTCTACTCCCTTCGTTTTTGCCCCACATATCTCTGAAGACGCCTTGATCGCCATCAAATGCTGGTGAGAAAGCCCAGGATTGGGCCTGTTCGCTCTTATATCGTAAACTTTGATCTTTTGGTCTTCAACCATAGATAATGCAAGAGCTGATCTCAAAATTTGGCCGCCGCCTTCTCCGTAGGATCCGTCTATCTTCAACATAAAAATCAAATGAGAGTCATATAGATTTAGTTTTTTTCCACGATACATTTAAGTACATTTTTGTCAATTATAACAAGTGGTGAATATGCATGGTTAGAAAACCGGCGTTCGCAGGACAGTTTTACCCTAAAAATGAAAAGGCTCTTAGAAACAAGATAGAAGAATGTTTCGAACACGAACTCGGACCAGGCTCAATACCTTCTGAAGAAGGAAATAAAAGAGAGTTGAAAGGTCTAGTCAGTCCCCATGCTGGCTACCCTTATTCGGGGCCTGTTGCAGCTCATTCATACGATGCTCTTGTAAAAGACGGTATTCCAGAGAGTGTTATAATCCTCGGACCCAGCCATCAGGGGATGGGAGCTGGGATCGCGGTAGCCGAGGAAGAATACGAAACTCCTCTCGGCGTGGTTGATATAGATGATGAACTCGTAAACGAACTGACCAACGGTCTTCTTCAAGTCGACAATATGGCTCATTCGAGAGAACATTCTATCGAAGTCCAGATGCCTTTTCTACAGTATTTTTCGAACTCTTTCAAAGCAGTTCCTATCTGTTTCAATAAGCAGGACCTAAAGACAGCAAAAAAGGTGGGAGAAGAATTGAGAAGTGTTACGGAAGATAAAGACGTGGTGATCATAGCTTCTACCGACTTCTCTCACTACGTTTTGAAGGAAAATGCAAAAAAGAAAGACAAGATGGCTATAGATAAGATATTGAAGAACGAACCCGAAGGTCTCTTCGATACCGTGCAAGAAGAGCACATATCTATGTGTGGCTACGGTCCTGTCGTCTCCATGATGATAGGGTCGGGTGGAACTGAAGGAGAACTCTTGAAGTACGCCACCAGCGGTGATGTAACTCCAGCGAGAGAAGTCGTAGGGTACGGAGCCATAGCTTTTAGGTAGGTCACGTCTTCCTGTTCGCTCTATAATTCTTTATAGGGCAAGAAAACAAGCTTTCACAGAATCCACATTTTCTCGGTCTGTTAATGCAGCCGACTTCTTCGGCCACATCTCCTGCAATTTTTGCGCCGGACCTATCTTCTTCTTTTATATCGACTTTCCCAGGAAGGCCGATCCTTCCGCTCCAACTAACATTTTCCTCGATCATATCTTTTTCTCTCGCACCCGGGTAGTTCTCCATCACAAAATTTGGTCTAAAGGCAAGAAAGTTGAGAGGCAGTTCTTCATCAATCTCAGAGAGAAATTGAGCTAAGGGCCTTACATCTTCATCATTAATCCCAGGGATCAACAGATACCTGAACTCCCATAATTTCTCTTTGGCTTCCTCCACAAGCTCTTTAGCGTTCTTCAAGACTGGTTCTACGGGCGCGCCCGTCAATTCTTTATGTATATCATCTTGAAAAGCTTTGATATCAAATGTGATAGAATCCGATATTTCAAGCACGCGTTTTAACGATCTAGATGTCATAAAACCATTAGTATCATAATTAACTTTGATTTCCGAATCTTTTTTATCAGCTTCTTCTACCACTTTTTCTATGTAAGGTAGACTTGGCGTTGGGGAGCCGCCGCTGAAGAATATCCTATCAGCACCTATCAAACTGCCTCTCGGTGAATTGATCTTGCTTACGGCCTCTTTCGCTAGCTTTTTAGGTTCTACGTATCCTCTTATAGAGACATCTTGCACGGGATAATGCGCGATACTCCAATTCTGACAGTTCAAGCATCTGAAATTACAACCTGCCATGAAGACGGTATAGCTCTGTGGAGGTGCAGGGTGAAGTGTAGTGGAGGCGATCTTCGGCTTTTCTAACATGCATACTCCCAGTTCACCTTCCAACCTGTTAACTCCACACCTCCACTCACAGAGTTCACAGTTCTCCAATTCATCTAAGAATTTATCATCCATGGACATAAAAGATACCATGGGCGAAGGATAATAATCTTACCATTTTGGAATCAGTAATCTCCGATACCTGTTCTCAAGAGTCCTTCGACTTTCCTATTGCCCTCGCCTTCCACCTCAACGTATATCCTGTCGTGGTACTGATTTTCTAGATCTTCCAACATCCACCAACTATTCGTACCAGAAAGTTCAATATAGATCTCTATATCGATGTCCTCCTCAGCATCATAGGTGATTCTTACAATACTTGAATATCTATAACATTTTTCCGGATCAGAATCACTAGAATTGTCACGCTCTACCTCTCTGTAGCTGGCTCTCGGATCCAAAACCGGCTCTCCATCTAAAGGGTCCTGTGTATCTATCTCCTCATCCGATTCAAGGGACAAATACAGTGTAGAGTTTATACCAGCGGGTATAAAGTCTGCATCGATCACTAAATTGTTTTCTTCCTCGTCTATCTCGGTGATCCACTCTTCCGTCCACTCTTCTTGATGTGAGAAACTGCCTTCGGATAGATTAGAAGGGAATGGTACTGTGATGCTAACGTTCTCTATATCTTCGGCTGGATTTATATTAACTTCGTACTCGTATTCACTGGTCATCGTCCTTTCCATGGTAAAATAAGCGGTCCCATAAGCAAATGAGAGAACGACCATGATAGGCAATATGATTGTCAATATGATCTTGATTGCGGAGTCCATCTCTTTTGACCTCAATTTTTTAACACATCAGCTATTTAATAAAGATTTTTCGGATCTCCAGAATATGATCATCGGTGTGATTTAAACCTTTCTTCTTATTTACGAGGTACTCTAGATGAAGAAATAAAAAGAAGATAATCCTGGTTTTTTCATCAATCAAAATCTATCACATCAAGTGAAAACTTTTAAATGAAAGACAATTCTACGTCTCAAATCATGCATCCCACCGACGGCATTCCGATTTTCGAAGGAAAAGTCAAAGAAGATTGGGAAGGTATCATGGATTTGGCCGTTCACCTCTCCGAAACCATCGGTAAACACATAGAAAAGCCAGAGATAATATCTGGATTGATCACTTCATCGGATGAGTCAAAAAAAGGAGAATTTCTTAAGCAGGAAAGAAAAGAACTACGAAATTCTTTGGAGGATGATCATGACGCAAATATAGGAGAAAAGGTCAAAAGCGTCCTTATGTCGGTATGGAAAAAGATCATCAGTAGATCGAACACTCTCACCGGGTTACAGAACATAGGAAGAAGGATCTACGAAAGATTGATCGAGAAGCTACTTCCCTTCAACTTTGCAGAAGAAGATACACCGATATGGTCTGGAGAAGAGAAGGAGAAATCCATCGAGAATAAATTGATGGAACACTTCGAAGACAAAATAAAAGAAAGTATGAGGAACAGGATACAGGCGAGGATGGAAGAACAGATCAGTTAAATATCTGAAAGAATTCTGTTTCTCGCTCCGGAATATGATTTAGTTATTCTATTCCTTTAACTTCGATCTCAAATATCAAAGTTTTTCCAGCGAGAGGATGATCACCTTCTTCACCGTAGGCTTCCTCTGGAGGTATCTCTATCCTTTTTTCTTCCCCCAATTCCATGCCTTTTATGCCCTCTTCAAAACCAGGTATAACTTTTCCCTCTCCTATAGTGAATCCCAATGGTTCGTAATCTCTATTTTCGTCATAGAACTCGGATTTTTTAGCCAACTCTTCAATAGAAGAATCGAATATAGTCCCATCTTTCAATTTTCCCGTATATTCCACCTTCACATAGTCGCCTTCTTTTACCGTCATGATCTCATCTCGTTAAATTGGAACCGTTCAAGACTTATAGTCTTTTTCAAAGAGAAAAAGAAAAGATTTTGTAACTACTTTAGGCTTCGTTCGGTGCCTCTTCGGTAGGATACACCAATCTGCTCCATACAACGTAGACAAGAATCACGAGTGAGATGGCGAACAAATTCTCGAAGAAAAGATATGCTAACACGAGACCGAATGTCCAAATATAGAAGTACTTCAAACCAATATCTCTTTTCCTTATATCGAATGTCAAAAAAAAGATGGCAATAAGGCCAAAAATGAGATCCACCATTATAGAGCCAATATCCATGGTCTTAATCCATTTCGTTATCAATATATATAGATGCCGACCTTGTCTTTTAACAAGTAAATTTAGTCGGGAAAGCTTTAAAGTGAGATATGAATATTGATAGGTAGGTATTCATGAGCACTATAAAATTGAAACTAAATGGATGGGAAAAATCCATCACATTCTCAGCTTCGCACATCCTGCCGGGACACGAGAAGTGTGGTAGGATCCATGGACACAACTACGCTATCCATGTTAGGATCTCTGGTGAACCCAGCGAAAGTGGAGTGGTATATGATTTTTTACCTATCAAAGAAAAATTGAGGGAGATAGCCGATAGGTTGGACCACAGGATTCTCATTGCTTCAGGTATGAAGGGATTAAGGAAGGAGGAAAATGAAGTGAAGATCGATATCGGCGAGAAGAGATACGTCTTCCCAAAAGAAGATGCTCTTGTACTGGAAATCGATCAGGTAACAGCCGAAAAGCTCGCGATGTATCTTTTAGAGAAAGTTATCGAAGAACTCGACTTTCCCGAGAAGGTGAATTCTGTCGAGATCGGTGTAGACGAGTCTAGAGGTCAGGGGGCCTGGGCTAGGAAGGAGATATGATGAGTAAGGCAGTGGTTCTTCTTTCTGGAGGACTCGACTCCTCAACTACTTTAGGTATAGCTGTTGAAGAATGTGAGGAACTACACGCTTTGACCTTTCTTTACGGCCAAAAACACGAAAAAGAGATAAGGAGCGCAAAAAAACTGGCTGAACACTACTCGGTGCAAGAACACAAGTTTTTAGATATTCCTCTTTCCGAGATTGGAAAATCATCGCTTCTAGAAGGAGGTGAAGATATACCAAAACATCATGAGGAGGAAATAGGAGAAGAGATTCCTTCCACCTATGTGCCCGCTAGGAACATCATATTTCTTTCATACGCTCTCTCTTACGCTGAAAGTGTTGATGCCGATGCGATTTATATCGGAGCGACTGCAAGAGACTACAGCGGGTACCCAGACTGCAGACCCGAGTTTTACGACGCTTTTGAAAAGATGGCTGCTAAAGGAACGAAAAGAGGGGTCGAAGGAGATCCGATCTCGATCGAATATCCTCTCATCGATTTCACTAAAGGAGAGATCGTGAAAAAAGGTGATGAAATCGAAGTCCCTTTCCATCTCACCTGGAGCTGCTATAGAGGAGAGGAGAAGGCCTGCGGAGAATGCGATTCATGCAAGTTGAGGCTAAAAGGTTTTAAAGAGGCTGGGCTAGAAGATCCCATCCCATATAAAGGTTGAAATGAGTTTGGTTTTATATTTTTTAGAAACTATTTATAATGACGGTAAATTTTAAATTGCTGTTCTCCCCATGGCGAAAATCGTAAATCTCAAAAGCCCGAACTGAAATATGATTTCCGGTATTTCTGAGTTCTCTGCCCGTGTGATCGGAACAGGTTTTAACATGATCGGTGAAGCAGCATTATTCGAGTTGGGTCTGATGATCGCTTCCCTTGCCGTAGCTGCTGGAATAGCCTCGGCGCTCAACGAATCAGATATACCTCTATTCATCCTGATGGGTATCGGACTTGGCCCCTACGGGATAGGGCGATTCTGGGATTTTCATGTCGGAGTCACTTCCACTGCAGACGAATTTATCGAGATAGGTGCAGAACTGGGAGTTATATTCTTACTATTTTTCATGGGGCTCAGCTTCAGTCTGAAAAAGCTGCGAAAACATAGAGGAACTATCGCCGTTGTAGGTACTATGGATCTTTTGAACTTCGCGCCAGGAGTCTTAGTAGGTTATTGGTTCTTTGAAGATATATTGGTAGCTTTCTTGATCGGAGGCATAGTTTACATCTCATCCAGTGCTGTAATAAGCAAATCACTGATGGATCTCGGTTGGGAATCAACTCCGGAAGCGGACCAGATGCTGGAGAGGCTCGTTTTCGAGGACTTGGTTATCGTCATTTACCTTTCAGTCATATCGACCATCCTCCTAGGTGAAGGGGCAGATTTCAGAACTATAGCGGGAAATATCGGTCTGGCGATGCTGTTCATCTTCGGTCTCATAGCCTTCATGTTCCTTAAACCTGGATTCTTCGAGAAGGTCCTCGATACTGAATCCAATGAAACTTTCGTTCTGCGGGCGGTGGGTATAATAGTGATAATTGCCGGTATCGCTATAGTGTTAGGTTTGAGTGAAGCTGTCGCTGCCTTCTTTATCGGCATAGCCTTTGGAGGAACGGAACACATGGCGAAACTCCAGCAGTACCTATACTCATTTCGTTATCTTTTCGGAGGTATTTTCTTCTTCTGGATAGGTATGAGGACCGATCCTCTCCTTTTCAGAGGTATAGGAACTCTACTATTGGTTGTTATAATAGCTTCAGGGCTTTACAAATTCTTCACCGCTTATTATGGAGCGAAGTTCTTCGACCTCGGGCCTACGGGCTCTACAAGAGTAGGTCTAGGCATGATAACAAGAGGAGAATTTTCCCTGATAATAGCGGCTCTCTCCGCCGAAGCTGTAGGTCGTTACGCAACTGAAACGATAACCGAGACCATACCAGCTTTCGCGGTTTCATACGTCCTTGTGATGAGCGTGCTCGGAACTCTGATGATGCAGCACATGGAGAAGATCACTTCTAGGTTAGGGTTCGACGAGGATTGAAAATATATTCCAACGAAAAAAATCCAATCATTCGGTTTCAAGCTCTTCGAGATTTAGAGAGGAAATTTCTGATATCCATCGAAAATGATCGATATCCCGAGTCAATATCTTCTCGTTTTCTCGGATAGCGATACCTGATATCATGGAATCATGTGGTTCTACCATCTTTCCTTTATTGCAAAGCATACCATCTATCCTTCCTACTATCTCTCCTGCTTTAAGGTCGAACTCATGGACTGCCCTAGCTGCTAACACCTCTTCGATCTTTTCCTTTTCTTTCTCTGCTTTTTCTGATTGTTCTATACCAGAGTATAACTCGAAATAAGAGATGGAGGTGATATTCACAGCTTTGTCTTTTTCCTCTAAATCTTCGACTTTTCTGACCGCGCTCTCTTTACCTCTCATTACATCGATGATGAAACTGGTATCAGCTAGCATCTTCGATCCTATCCCTAGTTTTCTCCCTTCCTTCATTTATTTTTTCTTCTAATCTATCAGCTTCATCCTCTGATAGGATACCTGCGATCTCCGTGAGTGATCTCTCCCTGGTAAGCTTATTTATGACATCTGTAAAACTTTCTTTTTCTTCCTTTCTAGCCTTCAAGCGTTGATAAGCTTCTTCAGAAATGGTTATTGTCTTTGACGCCGTGATTATACATGTACGTGTGTGTATTTAAAAATTAGATTTAGCTACTTAACTGTTCACTCAACATCTCTCAGCTTTCTACTGACCGCTTTCCATTTCCCGGTTTTGAATCTTATCAGGTTCACCAAAGCGGGAATAAAGAAACCGCCTAGTATAGCAACGAAAATAGCGATCAGACCGTAATCCAGAACAATACCGAATATATAAGAAACGGGTAGAAGCCATCCATAGATACCCAATAGGTTACCATAAAAAGGCCATCTCGTATCTCCAGCACCTCTCAACGCTCCACGCATTATCCTGTTTATAGCGTAGCCTAAAACTCCGATAGCGTTTATGTAGATGAAGCGAGTGCTCAAGAAGATAACATCTGGTTCTTCGCTGAACAGACCAGAAATAGGCCCTGCAAAGAGAGCCAATACGAATCCGATAGGCAACATCACAGAGATCGAGATCTTCAAAGTGTCCCAACCATACAGTTCCGCTTCCTCTTCTTTTTCTGCTCCTAAAGATTGACCAACTAGAGTGCTCGATGCGGTTCCGAATCCCCAGGCAGGCTCCATCGCGAACAACTCCACTCTTCTTCCGACCTGATAAGCCGCGACTACGCCAGTTCCAAAGCTATCTAACATCCATAAGAACGGAAATTGACCTAAGGTTCTAGCCATCCTCATACCTAAAAGAGGAAGGGAAACTGAAAAGAGCTTTTTCACCACGGAATTGTCCCACTGTTTTCCCCTCAATTTGAATCTGACATTGTAATTACTGGAAAATAGAAGCAGGAAGAAAATAACAGCCATAGAGATATTCGTTATCAAGGTTCCTAAAGCCGCTCCCACGATGCCGTATTCTGGAAAAATTCCTATACCGAAGATCAACAACCAGTTTAAAACTACGTTGAATGGAACGCCAAGCGCGCTAACATACATCGGCGTAATGGTATTTCCTGAGCCGGCGAAAGCTCTAGCCGTGATCATCGAGAAGAAACGAAATAATAGACCGATCATCAATACCCTCAGATAAGCCCCACCTAGCTCGATAACTTCAGGGTCAGAACTCAGAAGACCTATCATCCCCTCAGCGTGAAACCAGGTGATTAGCATCAGCGGAAGAGAGATCAAAACAGCGAGCCACACCGACTGCTTTATGACGAAATCGGCTTTTTCGTACTCGCCGGCGCCGTGATGTTGAGATACCAGGCTTATGGTGCCACTAGATACCGCTAAAGAAAGAGCGAAGCCGATGAAGAAGAACTGAAAGCCGAAACCAAGTGCAGCGACCCCTGCCGCGCCGATGGCGAATCCTACCATGAGAAAGTCAGTTAGACGTAAACCTACTCTGAGCCCACCGGTCAAAATCACCGGCCAGGCCAAACTGAAAGCTTCCGTTCCTCTCTTTTGATCTAAAATACCTAGTCTTGCGAGTAGTTTTGGCAAAGCTTTAACCAGTCGGTTGTCCTGGGTCCTTATGGATCTATCATCGGAAGACATCTAACGAAACCACCAAATTTGAAACGAAAGACTTCAAAACCATCGAACGAAATAAG
>SL_8KL_010_SEDDRAFT_10005226_pt1 | contig 10235 bp, 9 predicted proteins | sample SodLakKL_010_SED_4_FD_11160 | JGI IMG/M metagenome (IMG submission 11160) | reverse complement strand
CTGGATTCCGGTGTCAGTTGAAACCTGACACCCAGCCACCCATGTGCTTCGTTGTCTTTTCTGTAGTTTAATGTGGCCACCGTGTTGGCAAAAGCAAAAAAACGGGTGTCGCTGCCACGTGTCTCTTTCAGGAGGGTTACCATGCTTTCATACTCCTTGCTGAGCATTTGCATCAGCCTGTCCTCTGAGACATACCTGCCAGATGGACTTTTGCCATAAAGGTAGTCACTAAAAGCCATGTCATAGGCCGATACGGTGCGGGCCACCGTTCCGGATGCTCCACCCGACTGAAAGAAACAGCGGGCAACTTCCTGACCGCCGCCTATCTCCGCAAAAGAACCGTAAATGCTTCTGTCGAGGTTGATAAAAAGGGCTTTCCGGTTGCTGTCCCAGACTTCCCTCTGTATGTTGTTATCCGGCATAAGAAAAATTTGACAGATTTTTACTAAAGTTAATAGAATAACTCCGATGTATGGTATTTTGTTTTATTTTAGCGTCATAAAATAGGAATTTGATTCAATATTTTCCACACCAAACCATTACAATATGAAAATACTTATTACGGGAAGTGCAGGGCAAGTTGGTCGCTCATTTCAGGAACTGGCGCCTGATTTTAAGAATCATGAGTTTTTATTTACTGATAAGAATGAGCTTGATATTCTTTCAGAAGAGGCGGTAAGGCAATTCGTAAAGCACCATGAGGCGAATTGCATAATAAACTGTGCAGCTTATACGGCTGTTGATCAGGCTGAGGGTGATCCATCTGAAGCCAGGTTGCTGAATGTCAGGGGTGCATCTATACTTGCACAGGCTGCCAGCGATGTGAACGCCCTGATGGTGCAATTGAGTACAGATTATATTTTTGATGGGAAAGCTTGCAGGCCTTATAATGAGTCTGCCAGTACAAACCCCCTTTCTTCATACGGTCGCTCCAAACTCGATGCCGAACTGGAGGTGCTGCTTAACGCAAAAAGATCTGTTATTATTCGGACTTCATGGCTATATTCTCCCTTTGGGCATAATTTTGTTAAGACCATCCTGAAAAAAGGCAAGGAAGAACAGCGTTTGCGTGTGGTGTATGATCAGATCGGCAGTCCTACATACGCACCTGATCTCGCCAGGGCGATCATTGAATTGCTTCCCGTGTTATCATCAGGTGTGCGTGGCGAAATATATAATTACAGTAACGAGGGCGTGTGCAGCTGGTTCGACATGGCCGTTGCCATAGCAGAGATGGCTAAGCTTCCCTGTGAGATCACACCCGTGCTCACCAAAGATATCAAACCGGCTGCCAAAAGGCCGCATTATAGTGTACTGGATAAATCCCGCATTAAAAATGAACTAAACATGGATATTCCCTATTGGCGCGACAGTTTGCGTGTTTGTATTGAAAGGTTGTTGAATAATAAATAACGGGTGTGGTTCAGGATTTTGTTTTATGCAACTCCCACCATGGTATTTTTGGGTTATTGTGATGCTCACGGTGATAGCCGAAAAAGTAACAGCTTAGCATGGCCCAAAGGTGATTTTTAATTTGTGTACGGGCCCTGTGCTGTCCCATTTCTTCAGTATGAGGAAGCTTGTGAACCCAGTAAATGCCCACGGTGAATAACTGAAGGGTGCCGAGAATGGCCGGCAGTGCCCAGTATAACAATGCGTTGATCTCTGAGACTCCGGGTATAAGTAACAGCAGGTTGAAAAACACGGCCATGAAAACGATCTGTATCACTGTCACGTAGCGCCAGAGAAAAATGCCCAGCCAGCGGAAATAATTTTGTGAGCGAACAAAAAAATCCGGGTCTCCATCCGATGCAGCGTGTTTATGGTGTAATCCGTGGTTTTTTCGTAACCTTTTGTAGTACATGCCTGCAAACAAGAAGGATGCAATATATCCTATTACCGTGTTTACCCATTTTTTTGATGAAACGTTGCCGTGCATGGCATCGTGTGCCGTGATAAAGAGACCTGTAAAAAGGTAAGATTGAATCAAAATGTGCACATACATCCACGGGTTGCCTGCCGAAACTTCCACGTTCAGGAGCGCATATACGAGGTGAAGTGCCCAGATCAATATCACCGAAACCGAAATAAAAAGGCCCATGGGTTTGTTTTTCAGAATGCGTTTGCCTTGCAAATAATCCGCATTAGCACACCCAAAGATACTAAATTACCATGTAATAGAAATGATGTATTCCAGGATTGCCATATATAAAACTTACCTGATGATATATTAGAACGCGGATGACGCGGATGCTTCGCAACGCGGATTGCTGCTGCAGGTTTTTTGTCAAAAATCCGAAAGGTCTACATCATGTTTTGTATGACTCAGTAAGGTGCGTATAAATATTTTACCTTACTAATGATATGTTTGCAAACAAAACTATATTTGTTGCTGTTATTTTGTCATGGGACACTATTATTACATCTTACTGCTTTTGGCCAGTGTGGCCATCCCTTTGATAAGGAGCTTTGAGCACCGCATCCACTTTCGCGGGAAATGGCCTGCCTTGTTTTCCGGAATTTTTGTGATGATGCTGGTCTTTATTCCCTGGGATGTGATTTTTACCGAAAATGGCATCTGGTCTTTCAATCACCGCTATGTGATGGGGCTGTATATTTTTGGGCTTCCGCTGGAAGAGTGGCTGTTTTTCATCGTTATCCCTTACTGTATTGTGTTTACCTATGAGGTGTTCCGGTATTTTTTGCCTAACCTCCATTTCCCAAAAACAGCACTTGTGTTATCCATCATCCTCGGTCTCACCTTCCTCTTGCTGGCACTATTCAACACCCATCGCACCTACACTTTTGTGGTAATGAACCTTGTGGCGGCACTCACCCTGGCACAGCCTTTTCTTAACACACACAAGACCTGGCTATCACACTTTTACCTTACCTATGCTGTTATACTCATTCCATTCCTGCTTATCAACGGAGCGCTAACGGGTATGTTTACCCCTCAGCCGGTGGTAAGTTACAATGACATGCATAACCTCGGAGTAAGGATATTCACTATCCCTGTGGAGGATTCAGTGTATCTTCTCGGGGTGATGTTTATCGTGCAGATGATCTACGAAGGAAGGAAGGAAGAAGTAGGCAGTAAGCAGTAAGCAGTAAGTAAGCAGTAAGCAGTACTGCCTACTGCTTACTGCTTACTGCTTACTTTAAACTAATGACTTTCAGCCCTTGGTAATCACTAAAGGGGCAACGTGCCGGCGATGAGGAAAGTGGCGGCGAAGGCTACGATCGCGTAAAGCTCGGGGAATACGGCAAGGATCAGGGTGTTGCCGAAAACGTTATGTCCGGAGCCGATGGCTGCGATTCCATTGGCGCAAACCTGTCCCTGGCGGATACCGGAGAGCAGGCCAACGAATCCCAGTGCCAGTCCTGCACCGAAGATGGCTGCTGCTGTTGCCCAGCTCATTCCTGCAACCAGGTAGCCTGAGAGGATGAAGTATCCCATGAAGCCATACAGTCCCTGTGTTCCGGGCAATGCGCTAAGCACCATATAGTTACCAAATGCCTCGTCGTTCTTCTTCAATGCACCAATGGAGGCGTTACCTCCCATGGATACACCAAAAGCGCTGCCGATTCCCGCCAGTCCGATCATCAATCCAATACCAATGTAAGCTAAAATAATTGGGTCCATAATGTCAAATGTATTTAAAGTGAAACGTTATGTGATTTTTTTAAAGGGGTTATAATGTTTTCCGCCGCCTGAAAAGCCGGCATTTTTGTAAAATTCAACGAATGTCAGACGCATGGGGTGCACAAAGGCGCCCAGGCCCGACATGAACAGGTTGATACTATGTCCGACCACCAGGATCACCACCATGATCAGGATGCTCACCACCGGGATGTTGCCGCTCATGGATACCGCCAGGCTGTTAAATACGAATCCGAGGATCGCACTGGAGATGCCAAGTGCAAAAAGACGAATATAGGAAAGAAGGTCTCCCAGGATGCCGGTTACCATGTTGTAGGTGTTCCAGAGTCCGAGTCCGAAGTTCATCAGGATGTTCCTGTTCAGGTTGTTGAGCAGCAAAATCATTACGCCGCTGATCCCCAAAAGGATATATATGGCCGGATTCAACGCTTCCAGGGGTATTTCAGCCAGCTCGCTGACCCCATAGATGGCAATGCCTCCTACAAGCAGCAGGATCCAGCCTGCCGTACCTACCGCCTGCTTCCAGCCAAACTGTTTTGTTTCATTAATGGCCTTGAGGATAAGTCCGAAGATGATCTGGATACCTCCAAGCATCAGCGAAAGATAGAACAACAACATGTTGATGTCGGTATCCTGTGCCTCAAACCTTGCTGCGAGGTCACTATACACGGGAAGCCCTGTGTCAAATAACGGGATGCCGAAGAATACACCTGAGATCACACCAAAAAGGAAGGTGGAAACTCCCAGGTAGAATACCAGTCCCATGATCTGCTTAAGTTCTTTTTTTACCTTTTTCTTCAGCAGCAGGGCTGCGACACCCATCAGGATACCATAACCGGCATCGCCAAGGCAGAAGCCAAAAAACAGCATGTAAAAGGGTGCGAAAAATGGCGTCAGGTCAAGCTCGTTATATTTTGGCAGGGAATACAGGTCGCCCAGCATCTCAAATTTCTTTGCAAACCTTTTGTTTTTTAACAGGATGGGTGGCTTGTCTTCCGGACTGCCTCTTTCTGCCACATACAGGACGTTGTTTTTCTCCAGGTAGGCAATAAGCTGATCTTTTTTCTCGTCCGGCACCCATCCTTCCAGGAGCATCACCTTGTCTTCGGCTTCTTTTTCAGCATTTTCGACTGCCTGCTGGTAGTCAACACTTTCTTTCACCTCGTAACCATAGGTTTTAATGGCGTCCAGGCTCTTTGCGGCATGCTGGTCCAGTTTCTTATTGATCTCATCCAGCTCTTTCTTTATTTCTTTTTCATAGTGAAACAACTGGGAGACAGGCCTTTCCGGCGGACGTATCTCTTCAGCGTCAATGCCGGGTTCCTCTTCTCCTTGCTGTATCAATATGAAATATATCTGTCCGGCGTGATGGCCGATCACCTCGATAGGATACTCGTCAGGCCAGGCTTCATCAAACCGGCTTGTGGGAATGGTATAAAACTTGACATGAAGATCTTCTTCTGCCAGCTTCTCCAGGGTCTGTAATGAAAAGTCGCCCCAGGTCCGCACCTGGCTGATCTCTTTCTGCAGCAGGGTGAGCTGTTGAAATTTATCTTCAAGCCTTGCAAAGAGGTCTTTCACCTCTTCAAAGGCTTGCTTTCCATCCACACCTTTTGCCGGTTGTCCGGATTTAACCTCGCGCTTGTCGAGCTGTTTTACGATCTGCTGGATATCTTTGATCAGGTCGTACTGGTCCCTGACTTCATCAGACACTTCGTCCTGCTTTTCAATCAGATGGACGACACCAATATCCCTGACATTCTTAAGGAAATCTTCGTAATCCTGATGAAAGACCAGGAAAGAAAACTTATGCATGGGAATAATCATACGCTTGCCTCCGCTTCCTGTAACCGGTTTTTAACAATTTTCTGGGCTGCCTTGGAGAGGTTCTCTTCGTCTTCCAGGTAGCGTTTTATCTTGAGAATGGCTTCTTCGAAGCCCGGGATCTGTACCTTTTCGTAAAGGTTAACTTTTTGTGTCGTCTTTTTTCGTGCATGCTCCAGAAGGTTCATTTTTTGGTAGAATACCTCCCTTTCCAGGGCTACGTTAGCCAATTCCTGAACAATGTGGATGCCATCCAGGTACCATGCTGGCTTGTTAAACATGCTGAAGTCCTTCACGGAAAACAGAATGTTGTCTAACACGGGCGTTTTCACGCCGGCGATCTTTTTTACCGAAAGGTCCACTTCTTCGATGCTCACCAGCTCATTGTCGAACTCATCCCAGAGTGCAATGGCGTGTTGATAGAGCTTCAGGTGCTTTTCCAGCTTCCTGTCAAACTCTTCGGCCGTCTCTTTGGCTTTCTTGACTTCACTGCGCAGGGCGGCCTCCTTGTTTTTCAGGGTGGGAAGTGCACGCTCCCTGACCTCCAGCTGCTTCTTCAGCCGCTGAAGGGATGTCTTGTTATATTGAAACTTAATGGCCATAGATTAATTCGCTTATTGGTCAAGTAACCAGATTAGTTTTTATTCTTTTTCCAGTACTTGTCGACAAACTGCTGCTTGATGCCTACCTCTTCAGGCTTGAAATAGGTGTTGAACAGGTCGTATGCTGTTTCAAGCATTTCATCTGTTTCGATGTTCACATCGATGGCCAGCAGCTTTTCAGAATATTCTTTTGCGAAGTCCAGCGAGCGCGTGTCATAGTCGGTGAGGTCGAAGCCGTTTTCCTGCTTTGTCTTGGCGTTGGCGGCATCTGCGTAGAGCCTCACGGCGGCATTCATGACCTGCGGGTGGTCTTCCCGGGTTTTCTTGCCGATCACCAGCTGTTTCAGTCGCGACAGGCTGCGGAAGGGGTCGACGATCACTTTACCGATGTCGCTGTCTTTTCTGAGGAAGAGCTGTCCTTCGGTAATATATCCTGTGTTGTCGGGCACGGCGTGGGTAATGTCACCGCCCGAGAGTGTAGTCACGGCAATCTGTGTGATGGAGCCACCATCGGGGAACTGCACGGCCTTTTCGTACAACCTGGCCAGGTCCGAATAGAGGGATCCGGGCATGGAGTCTTTGGACGGGATCTGGTCCATACGGTTCGACACGATGCTGAGGGCATCAGCATAGAGTGTCATGTCGGTCAGGAGCACCAGCACCTTTTCGTTTTTTTCCACGGCGAAGTATTCGGCAGCCGTCAGCGCCATGTCGGGCACCAGCAGGCGCTCCACCGGCGGATCTTCTGTGGTGTTGATGAAGCCTACGATACGGTCGAGTGCTCCGGCGTTGTCGAATACATTTTTAAAGTAGAGATAGTCGTCGCGGGTGAGTCCCATACCTGCCAGGATGATCTTGTCGGCCTTGGCGCGTAGTGCCACCATCGCCATCACCTGGTTATAGGGTTGGTCGGGGTCGGCGAAGAAAGGGATCTTCTGTCCGGTGACCAGGGCGTTGTTGAGGTCGATACCTGCGATGCCCGTGGGGATAAACTCTGAGGGCTGTTTACGGCGTACCGGATTCACGCTGGGCCCGCCGATCTCTTTCTCATCTCCGAGAATCTCACCACCTTCGATGGGTTCACCGTAGGCATTGAAAAAGCGTCCGGCCAGGTCTTCGCCCACTTTGAGGGTAGGTGCCTTGCCTGCAAAGACCACCTCGGCATTGGTGGCAATTCCCTCGGTGCCTCCGAATATCTGCAGGGTAACCAAATCATCCATGATCTTCACTACCTGGGCCAGGCGTCCATCGACAATAGCCAGCTCGTCATAACCAATACCCTTCGCTCGCAGCGAAACGGTGGCCTTGGTCAGCTGAAACAGCTTGGTGTATACGCGTTGAAATGCTTTAGTCTCTTTTTCCATTGCTATAATCTGTTTTCCAGGTTTATGATGAAGCCTTCTCTTCTTCTTTCTTTTCTTCTTTCTTATCGGCCGTTTCCTGTTCTTTCAAAATATTATTGAATTCTTTCTCATTCTTTTTGAACTCATCCGATTCAAAATCAGAGAAGTTCATCTGCTTAAGGACGTTGATGACACGCTTAAAATAGGGCCCTACCTCTTCAAAGTTTTCGAAATGGAAGTCCATATCGGCCACCATAAGGCTTTTTTGCAGCATGTAGTTCTGCCGTTCAAGTGAGGAGGAGGCATCGACCGCATCGAATGCATCCTGCTGCAGGATGGCGAAGTCAATTAGTTCTGATTTCCAGTATCGGATATGATAATCGACAGGTACGCCATCGTCACCGAGGATGTTAATCTGTTCGTAGCTCTCCTTACCTCTGAGCAGGATGTCTTTTGCCTTGAATACATTGGCTGTCCAGTTTTCATCAATATTATTATTGAGATATTCTGCAATCTCGGGATATTCAAGGTATTTTGAATAGCTTTCAATGGGATCGATTGCCGGGTACCTTTTGCTGTCGGCGCGTGCCTGGGAGAGTGCATAGAAGCAACGGGCCACTTTTTTGGTGGACTCGGTTACGGGCTCTTTCAGGTTACCACCTGCAGGGGATACGGTACCGATGAAGGTAATGGAGCCTGTCTTGTCGTTGGGCAGATAAACATATCCGGCACGTGCGTAAAAGTTTGCGATGATGGCTGAGAGGTCCATGGGGAATCCGTCGGGTCCGGGGAGTTCCTCCATACGGTTCGACATCTCACGCAGTGCCTGTGCCCAGCGTGATGTGGAGTCGGCCAGCAGTAACACCTTCATTCCCATGGCGCGGTAATATTCGGCGATGGTCATGGCCGTATAAACGGAAGCTTCACGTGCTGCTACGGGCATGTTGGAGGTGTTGGCGATGATGGTGGTACGTTCCATCAGCTTCCTTCCGCTGCGCGGGTCGTCGAGTTCGGGAAACTCGGTGAAGATCTCCACTACCTCGTTGGCGCGTTCACCGCAGGCGGCGATGACTACCAGGTCGGCTTCGGCGTTCTTGGAAAGGTTGTGCTGGAGCACCGTCTTCCCTGATCCGAAAGGGCCCGGGATAAAGCCGGTCCCCCCNTCGGCGATGGGGTTCAGGGTATCCATNACACGGATACCTGTTTCCAGGATCCTGAAAGGCCTTGGCTTGTCCTTATATGCNTTGATGGGGACCTTTACCGGCCACTTTTGTACCATNGTCACCTTGTGTTCCTTCCCCTCNTTGTCGGTAAGNACCGCGATGGTCTCTTTCGGGGTGTACTCTCCGTCCTTGTTGATGCTTTTTACTGTATACTCCCCTTTGAAGCTGAAAGGGACCATGATTTTATGTGGGATCCAGTTTTCTTTGACTTCTCCGAGCCAGGATCCGGCCACCACCTTGTCGCCTTCTTTTGAGAGTTTCTTGAATTCATACTTCTGATCCATCTCCAGGGGGTGCGTATATTCGCCTCTGCTCAGGAATACGCCTTCCATCTTGTGAAGGTCATTCTGGAGACCGTCGAAGTTCTTGGACAGGATGCCCGGGCCCAGGGTGACTTCAAGCATGTGTCCCATAAACTCTACTTCGGTGCCTACCTTAAGGCCACGGGTGCTTTCAAACACCTGGATGTAGGATTTGTTTCCAACCACTTTGATGACCTCTGCCATCAGGCGCGTATCGCCATGCTTAATATAGCAGATCTCGTTCTGCGCAGTGGTGCCCTGGGTTTCAACAATGACGAGGTTGGCAATAATGCCGGTTACATTCCCAATTGTATTCATATATATGCTATTTTTCAGTAAATGTTTCGGGTAACTCGTAACTGTCCTGCAACTCTTGCAGCAGCTTCTTAAACAGCTCATTGCTGTGATCTTTATCGATGCTTAGCCAGCGTTCGATCATGCCCAGCTTGATCAAAAAGGCCAGGATCCTTTCGATGGTGAAATAGTGAAAGAAGATGGCCTCATCAAGGTATTTCCATTTCAGGTCGTCTATGGCCATTTCCCTTTCTTTTACGTCTTCCTTGCGTGAAATGGCGGTAAGCTCTTCCATGTAATCTATTTCATTGCCCAGACCAAAATCGCGCGCATGGCTTTTGCGAACAGCTTCTGCTGTCTCGCCCGTGCCGATGATCTGGTTTTCATAAGGCACCTTGTACTTCCTGGCATTGAGTGCCACCAGGATGTTGTTCACATTAAGTTCAAACTGAAGCCAGTCGCGGAGGAACTCGTTTTTTTCGTCCGGGATCACTTCATCATAGAACATGGTGGTGAGCTCATTTTCGGGACTCATATCCGGGTAAAACGGGTCCTTATTCTTGTAAGCGGCAATGAAGCGCATCATGTATTCGGGCAGGTCAGAGGGCTCTTTGATGTTTTCTTCCAGCCTCTCGCGCGAATAATTCCCCTTTTCATTAAACTCCTTGTCATTCTTTAAGAGGAGATTAAGCAGGTTTTCGTTGTCAAACGGCAAGAAAAGCTTTTCCACCAGGACATAATCCCGGGGATGAAGTTCGTTGCGCAACTCCTCTTTCAACGCGAGCTGATCCTGCACCAGCTTGTGGATGTCAAGCGTGATATCCTGCAGTCCAGCAACCAGATAATGATAATTTCGCTTCACGTGAATCGTTTTAAATGACAAAATGACAAAATGACAAAAGGTCTAAAAGTCCGGGTTTGCTATTGTCCTATGGTAATTTCAATCTCAACCTTAACCTCAACCTTAACCTTCTTTTCTTCTT
>SL_8KL_010_SEDDRAFT_10005224_pt1 | contig 10235 bp, 9 predicted proteins | sample SodLakKL_010_SED_4_FD_11160 | JGI IMG/M metagenome (IMG submission 11160) | reverse complement strand
TGCCTAAAGCGGTAGCGGATGCGGCTATCCCAGAAACCATATCACCAGTCAACCCAACCATTATGAGAGCTCCGATAACAAATATTATAATATATGCTGAGAAAAACATCACCACCATGCTTAGAACCTTCTCATCAACCACTGTATCTCCCATCCTCACTATCTCGACCCTTCTGGGATTTATGAATTCCTTGAACTTCCTCTTTATCATCTTGAACACTAGTAGTACTCTCATGACTTTTATACCTCCGCCGGTGGAGCCTGCTGAACCACCTATGAACATGAGGATGAGGAGAAGAAGCCTCAGGACTTCGGGCCATTTATCAAAAGCTGCAGTGGTATAACCAGTGGTGGTCATTATAGAGACAGTTTGAAATAGTGCGTCTCTAAGAGATATACCGAACGAGGTACCATATAGCGTGATTATTATCGTTGCGCCTGCAATTATACCTAAATATGTTTTAAATTCAGAATTTTTTAATAATTTTTTAAAGTTACCTTTAAAAGTTTGATAGTGAAGTGAGAAGTTGGTTCCGGCGATTATCATAAACGGTATGAAAATCCACTGGACTATCGATGGGAAATAGGCGATACTGTCCGTGTGTGGAGAGAACCCTCCGGTAGGCAATGTGGTAAAAGCATGATATATTGAGTCATACAAACCTTGTCCAGCTCCGATAAGCAGTATTANCAACATCAATGTGAAAAGACAGTAAAGATACCATAGGATCTTTGCTGTCTCTTTTATCTTGGGTTTTAGTCGAGTTATAGATGGACCGGGAGCTTCTGCCTCTAGAAGGCTCAAGCCCCCACTGCTCAATTTTGTGAGGATAGCTACAGAGAGGACGATTATACCCATACCTCCTAACCATTGGAGAAATCCTCTCCAAAACATCAAGCTCCTGGGATGTTGTTCCAGCGGGAAAGGCATAACTGTCGCCCCAGTAGTCGTCATACCTGACATCGCCTCGAAAAACGCATCTATAGGAGAAGTGAGCACAGAAGTCATCAAAAATGGGAGAGATGAGATCAAGGCCAAAACTACCCACGTCAGACTGACCAACACTATAGCTTCGTTCTGATAAAAATCTTCAGGCCTACCAAAATTCTGAGCGGGATAACCCAGCGATATAGTGAAGGAAGCCAAGAACAGGTATATCAAGGCGGTCCCAGGAAAAAAGCCGAACAAAAGAGGAGCTTCTTGGTACCATACCGCGGGTATGACCGGCACGAGGAATGCAAGACCGAACAATTTCAATATCGACCCAAGATTACCCAATATTACTTTCCATCTCATTTCAGAATAGATCCTCCACTGCGTTTATCTCTTCCTTTTTGACGAATAACAATACCCGGTCTTCCTCACGAAATTTTTCATCCCCATGAGGAACTACAGTTTTATCCCCCCTTTTGATAGCACCGACGATGCTCTCAGGAGGAAGTTTGCTCTGAGCCAAGGTCTTCCCCTCTACAGGCGAATCATCCTCCACTATCATCTCAAGTATGTAAAGGTCCCCGCCGTGGATGGGTGTAGCTTTCAAAGGGTCGAGTTCTCTTGCGAGCCTCAACATGGTTTTAGCTGTTTCAAGTTCTGGAGACGCCGCAAGATCGATGCCGACGGTTTCAATGAGGGATTTTACGCTGAGTTCTCTCACTATAGCGACGGTCTTTTCGACACCATAAACCTTTGCGAGGAGGGACACCAAAACGTTGTATTCTTCTGAATTTGACGTTGCAGAAAGAGCGTCAGTTCTTAGGATGCCTTCCTCTATAAGGACCTGTTTTTCTCGAGCATCGGCTGTCAAAACCTCCACACCTTTTAACCTTTCAGCGGCTAGACGACCTCTTTTCTGAGATTCATCTATTATTTTGACCTCTACACCTCTATCCTTGAGCTTTTTAGCGACGTTTATACCGACAGGTGTTGCTCCCACAACAATGACGTTTTCGACCGCACTCTTCTTCTTACCTAGAAGCTTCAACATCTTATTTTCGGCTTTCTTACCTTCAACGATAACCACTAACGTATCGTCTTCTTCAATAACATCATTTCCATGAGGAACCAATACTTCACTATCTCTGATTATCGCTCCGAGATTAACCTTTTTTGGAAATTTAATATTTTTTACCTTTTTTCCCTTGATCTTTGAATTCGGAAAAACTTTGAACTCAACTATATTGAGTTTGCCACCTAAAGATAAGTTTTTATCTATGGCTGAAGGTACAGTGATGATGTTCGCTATCTTTTTTGCGATTAGTAGTTCTGGAGAGACCGCATAATCAACTCCTATCTGTTTGAATTTCCTTGAAACAGGTCGAGAGATGTATTCCAAACCGTTGATCCTCGCCATGGTCTTACACTCGGCGTATTTAGCCATGGAACATGCCACGATATTGGTCTCATTATCATTAGTTACAGTGAAAAAATAATCAGAGCCTTTTATATCAAGAGAGTTGAGTAGTTCAGGACTAGCTCCGTTTCCCTGGACGACTTTGACGTCAAGGGTTCGCGCCTTTGAGCACGCCCTTTTAGATTTGTCCACTATGATGACATCATGCCCTTTTCTTCTGATAGATTCCGCCAATTCACGACCGACTTCACCAGCCCCTACTATTATAACTTTCATGGTCTCACCTCACTAGATGATCAAAGCAATTTTGTTAGGAATTTTGTATGCCTTTTAACCGAGACTTCTTCATCTTCAACGACACCAAGTTTATCCACATCGTTCATCCTTAGTCTTATCTTACCCTCTTCTACCAGATCATCTCCGAAGACCGTCACCAATATATCTTTTTTATCTGAACTTACTACTGCTAGGTCGCCACTTGTTATTTCAAGCCCATCTAAAATGGCATTGTTAACTCTCGCTCTACCTCCGGCCTCAACAGGACTTTTTTCCACCACCAATTTTTCAGCTTCCGTCATCTGCTTACACATCAAATTATTTTACAGATATATATTTTCGGGGCAACTTCAAATTTTCCTCGCTCAACTTTCGATAAATTTAGGATATCTATTTCAACGGATTAGGTCCAAAAGAGACGGACCTCTTCTCATCGCCTCTCCAAAATCCTTCATTTTTAATCCGGTTATCCCGGTGTTCTTCTCAAAAACTTTTCTCGCCGTCTTTCTCCCACCTAAATAATCTACAAGTCCTACTTTCTTAGCTTCCCTACCTAAGAATACTTTCCCCTCGAAAACTTCAGAACCTTTTTTGATATTTCTTCTATCCTTTATCTGTTTTTTAAAAAGTTCATTTATATCTTTTACCATCTTTTTACGATGTTTCTTTTCTTCCTCAGTCAGCTCTGAAAAAGGTATTCCTTCGCCTTTGAATTTCCCCTCCTCCTGCACATCGATATCGATACCTAATTTTTCTAAGAAATCAGTAAGATCGGGCCTGATCGAAATAGTACCGATCCCACCTATAGTGGATAGTTCGTCGGCCACGATCTTATCACAGACCGAAGCTATCCAATAGGCTCCAGAAGTACACTGTTCTTGGATCAGTGCCACTTTGAACATATTCAAAGAGCCTAACTTCCTAGCAAGCTGCTTGCTCTTGTATGGGGAGCCTCCCGGTGAATTTATCTCGAGTATCAATCCTTTGTAATGCTTGTCTTTTTTGATCTTTTCAAGATACTCTTCACCCTGCTCCAGTGATGACTTCGTTAAAGATGGAAATAGCCCGATTTTATCTTCCATTATAGGACCTTCGATTGGTATAACTGCGATTTTGTCTTTAAACCAATCTAATATCATATTTTAAAAAAGACTTCCGGGTTAATTAAAGTTTGACACGAAAGCGACATAACAGCCTTACAGTTCAAAGTAGAATTGGTCGCCCGGTTTTTCATAATGAAATATTTTGCTCTTCGCACTGATCTCTTCATTGACCAGGTCATCGATCCATTCTTCGTTTCCGAAGGTGTGCATCGGTACGAAATAGCGCGGTTGTACTTTCTCTATGAATTCTACCGGACCGGCCCAACTAGGCAACCTTTCATCCATATTTGAGAAGGCGATGTCCACGTCTTCATTTTTCAGTTCATTTATCACATCTTCAAACGCTTCGACGTGTTCACTCACTTTTTCTTCACTCCATTCGGGCCAATTCCATTTTGCCAGGTCTCCACCATAGTAGATCTTTTTGCCGCAAAGATCGATGAAAAAAGCTACTCCTGCATCGTTGCTCTTGAAAGTTTTGAACTGTAGATTTTTTATCTTGTAATTCCGATCCGGATCGACCTGGGTAAAAGTATTATTATTGCGTCCACACCCCGTTTTATTGATTATGGTCTTTTTCGGGACATCATTCGAGGCCACATGATGTGTCTCTTCGGCAAAGGTAGAAAATTTAGTCACATTTGGCGAGAAATGGTCTCCATGGGCGTGAGATATGAAGATATACAATTCCGAACCTTGCACTATCGATCTTATCTTCTCATCTAAAGTACTGTCTATGCCTCTGTTTGGATAATCAAACAGCAGGACCTTTTTATCCACTTGAAGGGTGAAACAGCTGTGATACAAGTAAGTGATTTGGACTTTCATAGATAGATCACCTATACACTAATTTTTGTTATTGAAATTGATTCCTGCTTCTTTAAATTTTTTCTTCAATCCTTCCAATCTGTTTTTACCAAAACCCGCTCCCTTGAGTTTCATAAAATAGTCTGCGAAGAAATGGTGGTTCTCATCTTTAAGTAATCTACCTAGATCTTTCCAATATAGTTTTGATATTTTATCCGGCGTTTCTTTTATAAAGCTTTTAAAAAGCTCTGGGTAGCATTCTTTGTTCACGCAGTCTTTGTACCTATCATTTAGGAGATCATTGTATTTAACCAGATACTCTCCGATAGAGTCTGCGGTTTTATTGTATCGAGTAATATCGTAGTCATCCAAAAGCTTAGGACATATGATGACGTATCTGAAGTCCCAGTTATGATAAGGACTTTTTTCATATTCAGTCAGCAGATGGGCTGCCTCCAGCCCTTTTATCATCTGGTTGACACGAGAGTAATTCTTAAAGTTTGTTGAGATATCACTGTTGAGCTTCGATTCGAAGAAGATGACTTTTTCGGCATTTGGCAGAAACACCACAGCATCGTATTGGACCCATCTTCTGTTACCAGATATGTCTAGGAAAGATATGTTATACCTGCTATTTTTCTTTCCGAGATGGAGCGCCTTGTTATAAAGTTCTAGTTCGAATAAAAGAATATTCTTCTTCAGATCACATTTGCTAAGGTCTAGAACATCAGAGATTATAGATGATTGCCAAAAAGTATTTTCTTTCGCCATATCAGTTATATCTTCATCGCATCCAACCAACTTTTCAAAAAATGATCGAGCCCATCTAGAGTCTTTATCCCTCGGGGATTCCATATTGATTGAAGGCTGGCTCCATCCATCTATATTACCCAAAAGAAAGAGGGTCAGTGATGTTTCAGAACTAGAATTGAAAATACTGTTAGGATGCGTATGATCTCTGAAAAGCGAGTCCTTTCTTTTCTCAGTGATCCCGTAGTATCGGAACCATTCTTTCTCTACATTTGACATGTTTAGAAGTTTACTGATCTTTTTCCGACTGTCCATCTATGTATCGATAAGTGCCCTTTCTAATAAAGATGACAAAGAGAGGTGGGTGAAAGTGAGTCTACTTTCACTTCACCCTCTTCTCAATATTTAAGTACCAGTTCTCGGATTAAGAAGCGATGCTGAACGACCTCTACGAAGCGATAGAAGAACTTTCTGACTTGCCTAGTGAATGGGGCAAACCTTATTTCAGTCAGGATCAGTACTACGAAACCGTGGAATTGTCAGCGGAAAACTTTCATGACTTCAGAGCGAGAAAAACTGGTAAAAAGATATGCTGCGTCGATGGAGGAAATAATAAGATATTTGAATCACCTACTGATAGTGTTCATCTTATCAGGATATACTTCAATCTCTTTGAGGGAGATAAGAGGATCGAAAATATAGAGCCGACAAATGCATTTTTGATCTCTAGATTTGATGGAGAAAGAGTAGAAGCGGAGCTCAAAGTGATCAACGGTTCTATCCCGATCAGCGAGTCCAATTTTGTTTTAGAGAAGAGCGAGATGGAAGAGAAAAGCCCGGTTAGTGCGGGACACACCGTGAGAAAGTATCTGGAATGGCAAGCCGGTGAGTACGCGGTGCGGGAATATCTTGAGGAGGGGGACGTCTTGGTGAGAGACGGCGTCTTACAGACAACCGTTGAAAGTGAGAGAGGATACGCCGAAAATGCTTACGACACGGTCGAAGAGAAAGGCGTCGCTTTAGTAGGTATAGCTAAGACCAGCTCTCTTATGACCACTAAAAATTATCCTCTTATAGCCTCGGTTCAGGCGATAGCTAGGGATAGTGATAAACAGATGTGGTACTACCATCCCATTGCTCAAAATGATCATCCCGACCATAAAGGTGAGATGTACATAGTGAAATATCATCCTTCGTCGAAATACGCCTTTCGGACCGAATTCTATAGAGGATTAGATGCAGATGTGGGGAAAGTTCTCGGAGAACTCGCATTTCAGGCTAAAGATCCAATATTCTTAGGTTATCCTTACGGACTGGTCGATGCCGACAAGAGGGCTAGAGTCACGGACGAAGAGATAGATTATCTAAAAAATATGTGCGATAACAGGATGACAGCATCGTTCAGAGACAAGATAAATTCATGTAATGCTCACGACAGGTTGAGCAACATCTGAATAGAGATGATAAAATGTCTATAGGTCAGATAATAGGAGGAGAATACGGCGAGGTCCTCGTAAGACAAAAGAGCGGTCGGACCATCGAGATAGGGGACCTTCTATCGATCGACGATATGATCATGCAAGTTTTGGATTTACAATACGGCTCGCTTTTAGAGCAGGATGACATAGAGAGGATAAGCGGCATGGCTCTAGAAGGTTACGAAGAAACCAATATAATGGAGGAAGAGATCAGGAACTATATTTATGCGAAAGCGAAGCCCGTTGTGAGAGTCAAGGACAACGAACCGCGGAAGCCTAAGGTTCTACCTCCATTTTTTGGAGATCTCGAGAGAGTCGATGAAAGGGATTTCGAATTTTTAGAAGAGCCGGAAAACAGCCTTTACCTTGGGAAGGTCAGAAGCGGAAGCAGTATTCTCGACGTACCTATACATATCAACGGGAAAGAGGCTCTTTCACATCACATGTTGATTCCCGCGACTACGGGGAGAGGGAAGAGCAACTTGGTTAAGGTCATGCTGTGGAAGTTGATACCTAAAGAATATGCAGGGATACTCGTTATAGACCCGCATGACGAGTACTATGGAAGGAACGAACTCGGCGTCAAGGACCATCCTGAAGCAGATAAAAAAGTAGATTACTATTCGACAGACCCTCCTGCAGGAGGTTACCATCTAAGGATCAACATTGCCGTTCTGAGGCCATGGAACCTTCAGGGCATAATCGATCTGACCGGGGCGCAGAAACAGGCGATGTATGTTTACTACAACCATTATCGGAAGGATTGGCTGGAGAAGTTATTGACCTCCGATGCCGACGAGAGGCAGGACATACAGGAGACGACTCTTAACGCCCTCAAGCGAAAGTTGAAACTAACATTTGACCTTGCGGTGGAAAATGGCAGCGTACGTCCCCGGGGTAATGTGTTCGTAAATGAAGGTTCGGAGAGCCTTATAGACGATATCGTGAAAGGAGTAGAAGACGGGAAGAAGGTGATAATGGATACCAGCTCACTCCCGGAAGACAAAGAGCTTCTGATAGGTGGTATAATAGCCGACACCATATTCAAGAACTATAAGAATTACAAAGAGCGAGACGAGTTGAAAGATAAACCCTCTGTAGGTATAGTGATAGAGGAAGCCCCAAGAGTTCTTGGAGACCGCGCCGGTAGGAACGTTTTCCACAGGATCGCTAGGGAAGGCAGAAAATTCCGCTTAGGCCTCATAGCGATAACACAGCTATCTAGTATGATCCCAAGGGAGATCCTTGCGAACATGAATACCAAGATAATTTTAGGTAATGAGATGAAAAGTGAAAGGGAGGCTATAATCGGGAGCGCAGCTCAGGACCTGTCTAAAGATAGTAAGAATATCGCTAGTTTAGATAAGGGTGAAGCCATAGTGAGCAGTATATTTACCAAATTTGCGATCCCGATCAAGATAGATCTTTTTGAAGATCTGGTTGAAGAAGAAAAAGGCGATAAAAAAACGCTCGAGTTTTTCGGATAAAATCTAGGAATACAACAGACTTATATGCTATTAGACTCATATACTTATTTTGATGAAGATAATAGAAAAGCTCAAAGAGATAGTAAGAGGATTATTCGGAGATTCTAAACCACAGGAATTCAAAGAGCTTACGTATATAGAAAAGCGGAGTACTTGTCCTGAGTGTATCGGCAGTATGGACAAGACGGACGATTCAGAGAACAAAGCTCCGAACAGAGAGGCTAGAATATCTAGAAGAAAAGATATTTGAGATGAAGTCTATAGATTTTCTAAATCTATCTCTTTTCCCTCTATAAAGACCTTTTCTACTCTCGTTTTGATCTCTAATGGATCGCCGTCCATCACTACTATGTCTGCGTCTTTCCCTTTTTCTAGAGAACCAACCCGATGAGCCACTCCGCAGATCTCGGCAGCGTTTATAGTTATAGCTTTCAGAGCTTCCTCCTCACTCATGCCTTCTTTGACTGAATAGGCCGCCATGAGATTCAGGTACTTCGTAGGTATCACCGGAGAGTCGGTCATCAATGCTACCTTGACCCCCTTATCGGTCAGGATCGCGGGTGTTTCAAAGGTCCTAGACGCATTTTCTCTCTTTGATTTTGAGGAAAGGCAGGGACCTACAACAGTTGGAACATCTTTCTCAGCAAGATAATCGGCTATCTCGTGCCCTTCGGTTGCGTGTTCTATCACTAGGTCAAAATCGAATTCTTCAGCTATCCTTATCGCCGAGATGATGTCATCGCTCCTGTGGGCATGGACTCTAGCAATAAGGTCTTTTTTCAAAACGGGTTCTAGCGCCTGCAGTTTAAAATCATTCTTTTCTGTTTCCTTATTTTGGATATGATCTTCAGCTTCTGAGAACGTCTTCCTCAATAGACCTGCGGTACCGATCCGGGTAGAGGGAACTTTATCCTTCTCTTTATAAACTCGTTTTGGATTTTCTCCGAAGGCCATCTTCATACCAGTAGGTTCTTTCAATACCAACTCATCCACTATCTTTGACCCCGCGGTTTTTACAGCTACCGACTGGCCGCCGATAGGATTACCCGAGCCAGGGGTAACGTTGATCGTGGTGATCCCTGCGTTGACCGCTTCCTTAAGACCGATATCTTCAGGATTGATACCATCTAAAGCCCGAAGATGGGGAGTTATCGGATCATTCATCTCATTTGTGTCGTTACCCTGCCAACCTTCACCCTCCTCGTGTAACCCGGTATGGCAATGGGCTTCGATCAAACCGGGGATGATGATTTTACCTTCAACATCTATGATTTCCGCTCCATCCGGAATATCTATATCTTTTCCTAAATCCACTATCTTACCATCTTCTATCAATATCGAACCTTTGAAACTTCCATCCGTGATGGTTTTTATGTCCCCGTCTACTAACGCTTTCATGGATATCCGCCATAGGTTTTACTTTATTCTTATTAAAATTTTTCCATATTTTTCAATTTTTTCTAAGGTTCAAAAAATTTACTTGGTTTGATTGGTAAACCTAAGAAAAACGTATATAGTATGAGAGAAAATCAGTAGGAATACAGATATGATGGAAACATCCCATAAAGGATTTCTCGACTCTTTTTTTACTTTAATGATATCATCTCTCTTGATACTATCTGTTCTCTTTTCAGGTACAGTTTTATCAGAGGAAACTGAAGACAGAATGGAAATTCTGGTAAATAAGCGAGGAGTAGACTTTGAAGACCTGTTTGTTAAAAGAGGAGATTCGATAATAGAAGATTACGATGGATTTGTTTTGATGGAAACCACTAAAGAGAACAAACTTGCTTTGAAAAGAGAAGGATTTGCTTTAGAACCTATGGAAAATAAGTATCATGTGGGATTGAATTCTCACTCTTTCAGTACAGATGAAGCTCTACCAGAAATACCCGAAAGGCTGAAGATAGAAACATATGGGGAGGAAGAAAAAGGAGCCTACATAGTACAATTCATCGGTCCTATCAAAACCGAATGGAAAGA
>SL_8KL_010_SEDDRAFT_10005223_pt1 | contig 10236 bp, 11 predicted proteins | sample SodLakKL_010_SED_4_FD_11160 | JGI IMG/M metagenome (IMG submission 11160) | reverse complement strand
TGCGTCTCCGCCACCTTGAGGCACGCTTGCGTCATGTCCCGGCGCAGCTTTTCGCAGAGCGGGGGCGTCAGATTGCGCGGTGGTGGTACTTTTGTGTTTGATGGGGCTGGTGGCTTTGCCACTGGCGACCGCTGCTTTGTCTTGCTCTTTTTCACACCAACGCCTTTGCTTTATAAACAGTGCCCCGCGATATTCCCATGTCACGTGCGATTTTCGTAGGCGACATTCCCTCTGACAGCTTCGCCTGAATGGTGGCCATATCGATTTTCGGGAGGCGGCCGCGATACACGCCACGTTGCTTGGCTGCGACAATGCCCTCGGCTTGCCGTTCCCGGCGCAGGCTCGTTTCGAACTCGGCGAAGACGCCGAGCATGTCGAAGAAGGCCTTGCCCGTTGCCGTGGATGTATCGACGGGCTGTTCAGTAGCCGCCAGATGCGCGCCCTTGGATTTCAGGTGGGTGACGATGACCTGCAGATCACTGAGGCTGCGGGCCAGCCGGTCAATGCGCGTGACCACCAACGTTTCTCCTGGATGGATGAAGTCGAGAATCGTTTTCAGTTCAGACCGCCCCTTCAGGCTCGCGCCACTCTTTTGCTCGGTGCGGACCATGCCGCATCCGGCCGCTTTCAAGGCAGCAATTTGCGCATCAAGGTTCTGTTCGACGGTTGACGTGCGCGCGTACCCAATTTTGGCCCGATAAGTGTTCATTTTGAGTGTGCCCTCGACATGAACTGTTTATTATCGGGAAACCGACCCAAAGTGAACAAGAAATCCACTTGCTATAGTGCTCATTCGCACTGTCACTAAGGGTATACCCAAATTAACACTTCATTCTCCCTTCACCCAACGTGATGTCCGCCGCGTCTTCTGCATCTGCAGTTTCAAAAATTGCTGGGCAATGACATCAGGATGGATCTCGTCGTGATCCCAATCAACATATCCGGCCTCTTTCGCCCATTCATGTTCTGGATGGTTTTTGTCAGCACGCGCCTCTTTGAAGATCTCGTACATCGGTGGGCCTCCGAGGTCTTCTGGCGGGGTCGCCCACTGACCCCCTAAAAGACGCGGCAATGGTTCGTTCGGCACGACTGGGCGCTTTGAGACCAGCTCAACGCGATGCGCCCAGTCATCACCAAAATCATAGGTGTAGACCACAGGCGGCACTTTGCTGTTCAGAAAAAAGTCGAGCTTCTTGGTCGTGACTTCCATGACCGGCGGACCAAACATAGGCTCGATCCAGAACTCCTCGCTTTTCGACTGGTATTTGCGGTCGCCAACCTCGAAGTCCCAGAGGTGCAAGTCGTACCACAGGAAGGCGGCCTGAATGGCATCGTGCAGATGAGGTAGGGTCTTGTCCGAACGGATCTCGATTTCTCGCCACGGTGCGGGATCGACATCCTCAAGAGTGATTTTCAGTCGTAGGATATGGGGTTCTTTCTTCGCCATGAGCGCCTCTATGCGGCCAAGAGATCGAAATTGATCCGCTTATCCAGATCGACCTCGAAGCGGCCATAAGGGTTGATGTGGAGGTAGATGAGCGGGGAGAGGCCGCGATAGTCCTCGGGGGACAGACGCGCGACCACGTCGGGGTTGCGCAAGACGGATTGCATCATTCGCGTGTTCACGTAGACCAGTGAGGACTGCAACAGATGCAGGGCATGCGCGGCGGTTTCCTGATCCCGCACGCGGTTAGTGGCGATCTCACCGCCCTTTCCGAAGAACACGAAGCTGTTTGCGCTGTTCCAGTTCTCCACGACGTTCAGCCCTTCGTGGATTTCCCTGCGGAAGGCCTCTGAGCGCAGATACCGGCATAGAAAAATCGTCTTGATGGCGCGGCCAAGCTCTGCCAGCGCCTTGTAGGTGGGGTGCATCACGTCGGAACGGGCGAACCGGCGCAGGATAGCCTCAGGATCAGCAGTGCCGTGTTGCATGGCCGCAGCGTATTTGACCATTTCGTCATACTGACGCTCGATCTCATCCCAATCAACGACGCCTGATAGAATTGGCAATAGATTGGGCAGTTGCGCCCGCATACCCGTACTCGGAAGGGCCAGTTTCTGTCGCGCGATAGCCTTGAGACGCGGTGCAAGCTCGAAGCCCAGAAGGTGGCAGAAGGCAAAGCCGACTGCGCTTTGGCCATGGCTGTCAACATAGTGTCTCTGGATTTCCATATCCGTGCAATGTCGCAGGACGCCTTCGATCATGGCTGCGACTTCAGAGGATGAGCAACGCTTCAGTTGCGAATAGATGCAGGTCGCTTGGCGCTCGACATGCCAGTAGATCATGACACCCCGCCCGCCATAGCGCGCGTGCCATTCGGTCATCAGGTTACGATCCCAAGCTCCGAACTTGGTGGAATCTCCGGCACAAGTCGTCCCCGGCATGCCCCAGACCTCTGGGTTACGGATCGCAAGCGTCGCATTGGCAACCTGCGCGCAAGCCGCTTTCAAGGAGGCCGGATCAATATACCGCCTCCGAATGTGCAGAAGTTCATCATAACTGACATCGGATGAGCCTGATGCCACCCGTTTCAGGCCCGCATTCGTCCCCAACCCATAAAGGCACAGCAGCAGGCGTTGATCTCGAACGGCTGACGGCAAGGCTTCCCGGCTAGCCGAGGTCTGAAAGCTTCCCAGAAACCCGGTATCCAGCGCCGTTTCCTTCAGCACATCGAGCAGCCCCGTCATGGGCCAGACCCGAGCGACTTCGCTTTTCAGCGCAGCCAAGCCGGGAGGCTCAGGAACTGGAGCCAGCGGCGTAACTGAAATCCGGTTCTCCCCACTCCACCGCAGGCGCACCTTATCATTGTCAGGCAACCTCGCATTCAGCAGGAAAAGTTCCTGCTCCAGGTCAGCCTTCACGCGTGCCACGAAGCCCTTGGAATCCTGCGGCAGCCTCAGATCCGCGTAATAGTCATCTCGTCGTTCCGCAAAATCTCCAGGTAGGTCGTCATCCGGATTGCGGTAGCGATCTGCACCTTCAACCCAGATCTCCTTGGCGCGAATGCGCTCTCGAAGCTGTGTCAGCACACAAAGCTCAAGGGCGATGACATTAACCCGGCCACTCTCATCCATGACGGTATTGCGCCATTTTGCGGGGATGATCCCAGAAGGGATGTAATCTTCTGGAACTACCCGGCGGCCTGCTGCCGCAAACCGAACAATCTGATCCAAAGCGGTCAGTATGGGGCGCCACATCGCGTTGTTTGACCGAAATCTCAACGCGGTCAGCAAAGGCGGAAGCATACGGCGGTAGTGACTGGCATAGGAGCTGCGCATGACCTTCTGAATACGCGTATCCAGTGCCCCCTTGGCGCGATGCTCTTCGATAACTGCTCGTAGTTTGGCAGCCCCGGCGATGGGAAAGATGACCTCTTCGATCCGACCGTCAGGGTGGTTCAAAGCCGCCGTGGCTATATCTACAAGCAATCTCTCCTTCCCATGGACGGCACCAATATCAGCAGCAATACCCTGAATGACCTTGCGCCGCGATCGCGTTCCCAAGCGGTGGACGACCTCCAACAGTAAGTCAATCAACCCGTCGATGAGCTGTGACTTACGGTGCATCAAATATATGGCCAGCAAACCAAGTCGTCGGTCGCGCTCATGCCGACGCATCTCGGATGCCGTTTCGCCTGCCACCTGCCGCGCGAGGCGGGCCGCCCAACCGCGGTCAACAGCAGCAAGGGTTTCCAGCGGAAGGTCGAGACCCTCAATAAAGGAAATCTTTCGGGCAGCCAGAAGGATACTGTCCAACGATGCAGCCCCTACATCGTCTTTTAGGCGCTGAAACCCAGTTTCCGCCAAAGGCTCCGAGAGAGCCAATTCGAGCTGCCTGGCGGTCTCTGACGGCAGCCGCGAGGCCGCAAACCTCAAAAAGTCATCACGAAAATTTCGGCGGGCAGCGCGGGCCAGGCGCTCCATGATCTTGTCTGATGGAACAAACACACCCGTTCGAAGCGCCTGCTCGTAGCCGCGTGAGGCCCAATCAGAAAGGGGCAGATCGCGTCCGCCGAGATGCGCAACCATCCACGACTGAAGTTCAATGCGGTCTCGTTCTGATGCCCGGCGGATTCCAAGGAAGTCGAGAACATCCCCACGCTGGCGGCGGGCTGTGTCGCTGGAAAACGAGTAGGCCAGATCGTCGGCTACGCCAATTTGGTCCGCAATGTATTCTATTACATCCGGATCAAGTTCACTGCGACCCTCGGGAAATCGGCCATGCCGACGAAGATAAAGAAGTTGGCACGCAAGCATGACCTGGGACTTCGCCCCATACCGGCTCAGAAACTCAAAATCCGAATATGAAAGCCCCCATACCGAAGCAAATGCCTGCTCTGTCATGATCCCTCCAGACGAAAGCATCATCCAGCGTCAGTGCAGGCCGTCAACCAAAGTTTTGTTTACCATTCGTTCTCTGAGGAGCCCAAATATGCAGCTTAGGGCCAGCTGGGCCATCTTGGGCCAGCAGCTCTGTGAAGACCTCGGCCATGCCGTCGAGTTTGAGCGTGCGCAAGGCTTCATGGGTGGGGTGTGTGAGCATTCAGTTTCTCCTTTGGCTCAGTGGAAATAATTCGCGCCACGGATATTGGCGTGGGCGATGGTGGGGGCGTCAGGTGCAGCCTCGATAGGCTGGGTCTCGAGGTGGTTCTTCAGGATGGAGGAGACGGATTTGAGCGAGCAGGCATTGAGCGCCAGTGCTCGAGCGCAGGCCGCATCCAGTCTTTCCGGACCAGAGCCGCGCTTCAGCTTAAGGATACCGACACAGGCGCGGATGCCCTGTTCAGGTCTTGGCCTATTGCGCAGGATGACCTCGACCAGCGTGGCCACGTTTGGTCCGACCGTTTGTGCATCGGTCCGCACTTTGTCGGCGGTCATGTCCGCATAGTGGCGGTGTCTGGCAGGCATATGCGCCTTTACCGTTGTGCCACACCTATCTTCTGGGCCAGCGCGCTGGTGGCTGGCGACCCGCTTTCCGCCTTGAAACGCCTCTATGGTACTGGCTGTTATCCGCACCCAAAGTGACGAACGCGCCAGGCTATAAGGGACAGAGTAGTAATGGTCATCGATGCGGATGTGATAGTCCGCGCCGGCGGTGACCTTTTGCCAATCGGCATGCACATGACGTGTCGGAGGAAGCGGGATCAAGGCGGGTTGATCCAATTGCTCGAAAAGCTGCTGGCGCGAAGCTCCAAGATGTCGGCTGACGCGGGCATTCAGCAGCGTCAATGCTTCACGAATGGCCGCGTTCAATTCCGCCAGCGAAAAGAAAACCCGATTGCGCAGCCGTGCGACAATCCAGCGCTGAACCAGCAGCACCCCGCCTTCCGCCTTCGATTTGTCCTTTGGTTTGTAAGGCCGGGCTGGGAGAATGGCCGTCTGATAGTGGCGTGCAAGATCGGTGTAACTGCGATTGACGCCAGGTTCATGAAAACAAGCGCGTACGACGGCAGACTTGAGATTGTCTGACACGATCAAGGCCGGCGCGCCGCCGAAGAACTCGAATGCGCGGACGTGCGCGCCGATCCAGTCCGGTAGAGTCTGACTCCAGCTGGCCTCGGCATAGGTGTAATTCGACGCGCCCAAAACAGCGACGAACAACTCGACGGGACGCCGCATGCCAGTGGCGGGATCTGTCACCTCCATGCGCACGCCGGAATAGTCGACGAATAATTTCTCACCCGCAACATGGCGCTGGCGCATGGAGGGCGACAGCCGCTTCACCCACGCGCGGTAATGCTGGCAATAGGCAGAGTACCCATACCCGTCATCAGGATGACAGGCCCTATATTCTTCCCAAAGCAGCCCCAGGGTGACGCCAGAGCGCTTCAACTCTCGATTGACTTCCGCCCAGTCTGGCATGACGAATGCATGGCCCTCGGCACGCGCAACTTGATGGAAAAGCCGCCGTTCAAGCACGCCTTCATCGAGAGCCTGAACGTCAGGCCACGAGAGCCCCGCCTCTGCGGCGCGCTGGAGATAGTTCCGCACCGAAGTGCGTCCCAGCCCCAGACTGTTCGAAATCCTGTGCGTCGAATACCCCGACGCGCGTAGTCGTAAAACATCCTTGATCTTGCGCATTGGCAACCTTTCCATCTCGCCCTCCTGCTTCCTCAATGGGCCGCAGAATAGGCAGGGTCAGATCGCCTCGCAGGTCTATCTCAACAGGCTGGCCACATGCCGTGGAAACGGTGGGCACATGCCCGTGGAAACCGTGGGCACATGTTCATGGAATCGATGGGCACATGCGCGTGGAATACTCATCCAGAGAGTCGATCCTGATGGATCGGTCTGGATCGACAAATCAAAGCCGCAACACAGCGCCTCGGTCTTGGCATAGGTGTCATTGCGCAGCGCCATAAACGCCCCAAAGGCGCGTGCGGCCTTGTCGGGCGTGCCGACATCCAAAAGGCATGAGAAACGGGTGAAATAATCCGCCATTGGGGTCTCCATAAGAAAAGGCCCGGCCAATGGCCGGGCATGTGGATGTGATGGGTTGCGGTGATCAGGGGGGGGCGGCGTCAGTCCGCGCCCAGTGGTGTGGTTTCTGCCTGCAGGCTCGCGTGACTGGCCAGCATGGCGTGGTAGAACCGGTGACGCGACGCGCGCAGCGAGTGCATGCGCCGCAGGCTGGGATGCAGCGCCCGGATCGCGGCGCGCAGCACGGTGCAGGGTGTGGCGCTGACAGCCAGGCCAAGGCGCGCATAGGCCGGGTCCATCAGCGCGCCCCTGTTGGGTGTGGGTTGTAATCCAACAGGTTCGCGCGCGCAGCCGCATCAAGCGAGAGGCTCCCATCGGCAGCCCGGGTCGTGCCCGAGGCCGCGCGCAGGTCCTGCAGCACATCGCAGGCCAACCGCGTGATTGCGTCTGATAGCGGCAGCCTGTGAAGTACGTCGCCCGGAGTATCGGGGTCCAGATCGACATAGGGGATGTCCATATCCGGACAGGCCACGCGCGTGGCATCGGCGAAGGCCGCGATGCCGGTGATCAGGCAGGTGTCATCATCACAGATGAAACTGGCCGCGACATGGGTGATGCCGGCACCCATCAGATGATCATAAAGCCGGGCCATATTGGCCGCGATCAGTGCGGCAATACGCGCCTCGTTCGACGCATGACCGGCATGGATCGCGCGAAAATCCGCGCGGGCGGGGGGCAGTGGGGCCATCAGCGTGGGCTCATTCTGGCGCATGGGTCTCTCCTTGACATAGCTGCGGGTCAACGCGCCCATGCGAGGGGATGCACTCGGCTCTCCCCCGCAAGGCGCATCTCTCCCCTGCCCGCCTTTGACTCTTGAGCCTCACGCAGCGATCTGCAGCGCCCGGGTGGCAAAGGCGCGCCAGAGCGGATCGACCAGGCGCGCGTCCAGCAGATCAGCACGCTGGCGCAAGCGCTGTGCCAGATCGGGCTCGCGCCAGTCCTCCGCCCGGCCTGCCTGCGCGCGCAGCTGGCTTGCCTCATTCACGACGGAGCGCGCCTCGGCGGCGCTGGTCACCGGATGGCACCAGATCACTGCGCAATCGCTGGCCGCACCCGCGAGCACGAGGCGATCATCGCGGTCCAGAATGGCGATCATCTGCGAGGCTGCATCGGGAGCAATGCCTTCGGCATGATCGATTGCGCCCCGCATAGCCTCGGCCAGCGTGGCGAAGCGAGCGAGAACCATCGGCGCGGCAAGGCCCGACATCTGCGCAGCGGGCAAAGGGTTCGGAACTGTCAGGGCGAAGGGGTGGTTGGGATCAGCGGTGATGTCCGGAAACTGCGGCGCGTGGCCGCTTGGACGGATGGTCGAATGGATAGGCAGGGGAAAGTCGTACATGGCTCAGATCTCCGACGGCGCGGAAAGCCTCTCTCCCCGCTTGATCCGTCAAAGACCAAACCGCCGCCCTCTTCCGCGAAGGGGCGACGGCGGCGTTGATGTGAATAGCCGAAAGAACGTGAAAAGACGTGGCCGCCTGCTGCTCTGGGCGGCCACGTTCAAAAGGATCGCGTCAGCCGACCCGGTCGAGGAGCTTCTTGGCGCGCCCTTCCATGTCGAGGCGGGCATCCTGCTGGGTCTTGTCGCGCGCAAGCCGCGTGATGCCCTGCACGAAGTCGAAAATCGACTCGGGCGGGCGCTCCTCTTCCATCAGCACCTTTTCGATGATCTTTCCGGACTCCGCTTTTGAGAAGCCCCGCTTGCGCAGGAAATCCGCACGGTCCTCATCGCTGCGCGCCACGATCTGCTGCCGCGCGGCCTTGATGCCGTTCACGAAGCCCTCCGGCGAGGAATTGGCAAACCGCGTCAGCGCCGGGGCCGCCTCATGCGCGAAACGCGAGGCCGCATATTTCGAATGCCGGATCCGGATCTCCTGAAAATCCTCGACGCCCCAGAGGTTGCGGTTCTGGCACACTGCCCGCAGGTAGAAGCTTGCCATGCCGAGGGTTTTGGCGCCCACCTCGGAGTTCCAGCAATAAAAACCCCGGAAGTAGAGATCGGGGGAGCCGTCGGGCAACTTGCCCGCCTCGATCGGGTTGCGATCGTCGACCAGGAACAGAAAGACGTCGCGGTCCGAGGCATAGAGCGTGGTCGTGTCGCGGCTGATCTCGACATCGGGGTTGTAGACCCCGGTCGACCAATCGAGCACGCCCGGCACCTTCCAGCGCGTGTCGCCGGTGCCATTGCCCGCGATGCGCTGCACCGCCTCGACCAGCTCGAAATCGTGGATGCGGCCATAATCGGGGCCGGTCACGGCGCGCAGTTCCGTTCGGCCATCTTCCGTCTCAAAAGTTTTGACCTGCTCGGCGCGGTGGTTGGTCAGGCCATATTGCAGGTTGATCCCCGCCAACGGCGCAGGCAACTGCCGCAGGTAGGAGGCCGGCGCGCCAACGATACTGGCAAGCTGGCCAAACGCCCAATGCGTGGGCGCGACCGGTTCTTGCGCCTTCGGCAGGACCAAGTGCAACCGCTCAGCGCTGTCGCGCGCGGCCTCGACGCGGATATCCGCCGTCTGCACCACACGGCTACGGCTGCGCTCCGACCGGCCTTTCACATTGGCCCAGAGATCATCGAGCGACAGATACCGCTCGTCATCGGGCCGGTTGAACCATTCGGACGACACCCGCCCGTTCCGCTCACCCCGGCTCACATCCACTTTCCAGCCACCAGCCCGCGTCGGTGCGACCGGATCCAAAACTTCCACAACACCCATCGGCATTCCTCCGTGACAGGCACCGGAAGCCACTCTCCCAGCCTTCAACCTGTCGCGAAAGCAACCAACCCTTCTCTATCTCTCAAATATCAGGCAGGACATTAACGGAGTGGAACCGGCTATTCGCAACTCCTTTTCAGGCAAGCGCCGTCGCTTCTATCTCGAAGAGCAGTCCGGGGATCGCGAGACGCGTCACACCCAGAAGAGTCATCGGTGGGGCCACCTGATGCGGACCAAATCGCACCCCCAGTAGATCAAAGTTCTTGAGTGCCTCATCGACATCGGTTGCATAAACGCCAAGCCTCACGACATTGCTCAGGTCCATGCCAGCCTCCTTGAGGACAGCTTCGAGATTATCGAGCGCAAGACCAACCTGAGCTCGCATATCGCCGGGATGCTGCGGGGCACCTTCACTGTCGACGCTGGTCTGGCCCGCACAGATCACCTGGCGACTGGCGCCAATGATGATTTCGGCCTGATTATAGCCCAGCTTTGTCGACCAATCCCAAGGATTCACGGCTTTACGCTCCATCTCGCAAGTCTCCTGTTTTGCGTTGATAAAATACGCGTAGAACTGAACAGTGCCAAAAACCGTCACCTTTTGTGCTAAGGTGAGCACATGAAAAGTCGCATCAGACAAGACGCCATCATCCGCATGCTCCGACGCAACGGGACATCCACAATCCAGGCGCTGGCCGAAGAGGTCGGGACCTCGCGCCGCACCATATTGCGTGACCTCAGCTCTCTCAGGGATGAGGGCTATGTCATCCATTCCGATGTCGGTCGCGGCGGCGGGCTTCAGCTTGATCCGCAATCGATACGGACGACCATCAGTCTCTCTGTTCCCGAGGTCTTTGCCCTGCTGATCAGCGTCGCAGCGATGCGAGCCGCTGGAAACCTGCCATTCTCAGAGCTTGCGGATACCGGATTGGCCAAGATCGAGAAGTCGTTGCCTGCCGACAGGGTCAAGGACCTCCGCGCACTTCTCGAGCGGTTGCATATTGGTCAGCTTTCTCCGCTTCAGAACCTGTCAGACATGGGCAAG
>SL_8KL_010_SEDDRAFT_10005218_pt1 | contig 10239 bp, 8 predicted proteins | sample SodLakKL_010_SED_4_FD_11160 | JGI IMG/M metagenome (IMG submission 11160) | reverse complement strand
GTCGTCGATACGGAGATCCTCGGCGGCAGGCCGGCGTTTCTGCTGGCACAGCCGTTCATCGTGGGTGATCTGGAGGTTGGGCCCGGCGGCGACGGTCGGCGCGGGCTTGGAGATACCACCGCGGGGGTCATGCTGGGTTGGCAACGCCCCAACTCGCACGTGATGACCGGGCTCGATCTGACCCTTCCCACGGGCGCTTATTCCAGCAGTCGGGCCTTCAACCCCGGTCGCAACCATTTTGCCGGGACGTTCTACTACGCATTGACGCGCCCGTTTGCGGAGCACTTTGATGCGAATCTGCGCGTGAATCTCACCGTGAATGCCAGAAACCCGGACACACGCTACCGTTCCGGAGTTGAGTCCGGCGCGGATTATTCGCTCAACCGGCGCTTTGGTTCGCGTTGGCTCGCAGGCGTCAATGGCTACGCCCAGTATCAGTTGACCGATGACAAGCTCCGGGGCGAGCGAGTAGACGACGGCCGCCGGCTTCGCGTGTTCGCCATCGGCCCGCAGGTCGCCTACCGGGGCGATGGCTGGGGCATCGTCGGCAAGTGGCAGCGTGAAACCGGGGCACGCAACAGGGCCGAGGGCGACAGGGTCTGGCTGCAGATGTTCTGGCGCCTGTGAAGCGGGACACGTGGTATCGAGCGACGGCGTTGCGCGTACTCACCGCCAGTGCCTTGGTGGTGGCGGTGCTGTTCACCAGTGTGTGGTTCTCCGGCCTGGCGCTAAGGCACCTCGATTACGGATACGCGGTCTTTTATCACCTCCTCGACATCGAACAGACCATCGAGCAGTACGCACCACAGAACCGCTTCCGTGATGGCTTCGAGCAGACGGATGCGGCTGAGCACCGGGCTCTGTTTCGAAAAATCCGGATGGCGATCCACGATGGTGGCGAGGGCCTGGAAGATATTGAATACAGCCTGCCGGACGGCCGCAGCGTCCCGCTGCTGCATGAGGCAGAGATTATCCATCTTCAGTCCGTGGCACGGCTGTTCACCGGCTTCGACTGGCTCGGCTGGGGGCTGATGCTCCTGTTGCCGATGGTCCTGTGGTCGCGCTGCGCCGCCAGTTCGCCGCTCGCACCACTGCGGGTGGTGGCAACCGGCCTGTTGCTGGTCGTGGCCGGAATCACGCTGCTGGTATTCGCCTTCGGTCCAACGCGGCTGTTCTACCTGTTGCACGAGTGGGCGTTCCCGCCGGGCGAGCAGTGGTTCTTCTACTACCAGGATTCGCTGATGACCACGCTGATGCAGGCGCCGAACATCTTCGGCGCAATCACGGTGGCGTGGGCTTTCGCGGCAGTGGTGCTCTTCATCCTGATTTACGGGATCTGTCGGTTCCTGGTGGCATGGTGCGTTGCCCGAGGCGCGTGACGCGCCCGCGTTTCCGCCAGATCAGCCTGGGAGGTCGCGGGACGGCAGTCAGGAAAAGTCGTCCGTGACCGCACCGCGACTGGCCGAACCCACGGTGCGCGCATATTTGCCGAGGACACCCCGATCGAAGCGTGGCTCCGGCGGCTTCCATTCGGCACGGCGGCTTTCGAGTTCGGCTTCGTCAACGTGCAGCCAGAGACGATTCTCGCCGGCGTCGATCTCGATGGTGTCCCCGTCCCGTACCAGCGCAATCGCGCCTCCGCGGGCTGCCTCGGGCGCGACGTGGCCAACGACCATCCCGTAGGTGCCTCCGGAGAACCGCCCGTCGGTGATCAGGCCGACCGAATCACCCAAACCGGCTCCGATGATCGCCGCCGTGGGAGCCAGCATCTCCCGCATGCCCGGGCCGCCGCGCGGACCTTCGTAGCGGATGACCACGATGTCACCAGCGCGGATCGAGCCCGCGAGGATGGCATCGAGGCAATCCTCTTCGGAATCGAAGCAGCGCGCAGGGCCGGATATCGCGGTACGCTTCAGGCCAGTGATTTTCGCTACTGCACCCTCCTCGGCGAGATTGCCCTTCAACACGGCCAGATGCCCCTGTGCATAGAGCGGCTCGTGCATGGGCCGGATGATGTCCTGGTCCGGTTGCGGCGCATCCGGAACCATCTCGAGGACCGCGGCCAGCGTCTGACCGCTGATCGTCAGGCACTCGCCGTGCAGCAGTCCGGCGTTGAGCAGCATCTTCATCACCTGCGGGGTACCGCCCACCGCGTGAAATTGCGTGGTCACGTACCGGCCGGAGGGCTTCAGATCGCAGAGCACCGGGACCCTGCGCCGAATCCGTTCGACATCGTCGATCTCCAGGCGCACGTCGGCGGAGTGGGCGATAGCCAGCAGGTGAAGCACTGCATTGGTGGAACCACCGAGCGCCATCACCACGGTCAGGGCGTTCTCGAAAGCCTCGCGGGTCATGATGTCGCGCGGACGACGATTCGCGCGGATCGCGTCGAGCAGGACCTCGGCAGAGCGGGCCGCGGAGTCGCTCTTCTCCGAATCCTCCGCCGCCTGGGTGGAGGAACCCGGCAGGCTCATCCCCATGGCCTCAAAGGCACTGGACATCGTGTTCGCGGTGAACATGCCGCCGCAGGATCCGGCGCCCGGGCAGGCATTGCGTTCCACGCCGTGCAGGTCCTCTTCGGAGAGCTTGCCCGCGCCGTGCTGCCCGACCGCTTCGAAAGCGCTGACGATGGTCAAATCCTGCCCCTTGTAATGGCCCGGCTTGATGGTGCCGCCGTACACGAAGATCCCGGGCACGTTCATGCGCGCGAGCGCGATCATCGCCCCGGGCATGTTCTTGTCACAGCCGCCGGTGGCCAGGATGCCGTCCATGCTCTGACCATTCACGACGGTCTCGATCGCGTCCGCGATCACATCGCGAGAAACCAGCGAATATTTCATTCCGGGCGTTCCCATCGAGATGCCGTCGGAGATGGTGATCGTTCCGAAGGTCTGGGGCATCCCACCCGCTTCGCGCACGGCTTGCTCGGCTCGCGCGGCAAGGGCGCCGATGCCGATGTTGCAGGGCGTGATCGTGCTGTGTGCGTTGGCGATGCCCACAATGGGGCGCTGGAAGTCGTCGTCGCCAAACCCCACCGCTCGCAGCATCGCGCGGTTGGGACTGCGGCGGGGACCCTCGGTGACGATGCGGCTGCGGCGGTTGTACTGTGCCATGGTGCTCCTGTTGCGTTCGGTGGACGGATCAGGGAATCAATGCGCGCCGGGGTCATTGCGCCGAACATAGCGGCCATTCAGGAAGCGGTCGAAGAACTGGCCAAGGGCGGGATGCTCGATCTGCTCGCCCCGGGTATCCGCTTCCAGGTGGCGCTCGGCGACGTAGGTGCTGTGCGTGTGTCCGTCAACCAGAACGTGATACCAGGGCTGGTCCTTGGGCGGGCGGCTCCGTGCCACGTTTTCGTACCATTCGTCGGACCCGGCATAGACCGGGTCGACGTCGATGATCACACCGCGGTAATCGAATTTGGTGTGGTGCACCAGTTCGCCAACGGTGAAGCGCGTGCGGGTGGTCATGATTCCCTCGTACCGACTTGGTGTTTGGCCTGCGACCAAAATGCGGAAATTGCGTCCATCCCGCAAGGGCCTTCAGTGTCGTGCTCACCGCGATCGATTTTCGCGTCCCGGACAGCGTCCCGGTTCAGGATCCGAACCCCTGATGCGCAAACGGTTCGATCAGGCGCCGCCGAGGTGCAGAATGAGCGGTGACCGGGGAGCTTGACATGCTGGAGTCGCCGGGGAAAATGGGACCTCAGGCCACGGATGCCAATCCTATCCATTTTCCACAGGCAAGGGAGTGCCAGCATGCTTGCGATTCCGCAGTGTCCCAAAAGGGCTTTCTGCCCGGGCAGCGACATCCGCGCCTTCTTCCGTGAATTCCACGACCGCGCGAGCCCTTCGGTTTTCCAGTTTCCGAACAGGTGGCCCGACCTCGACACGAAGCGGTGCAGTCCGGATGAATCAGGCGCATCCGATGAGCCATGTAGCCCCGCCCTCGGAAACCCTGAACGCCCATGCAGGGACGCGAACGATCATGGCCGGCGGCAAACGATATTTCCGGGAGGGTGACCGATGGCTGAATCAACGTCGAACGTGCCGAATCGGGCTCCACAGGGCTACGGCGAGACCGTCGGCGCCACCTTTTCCCGCTACCCGGGCCTGTTTGGAACGCTCCTGCTGGTGGGCGTCCTGCTCGGCCTGCTGCAGGCCGGAACCGAAGCCGTGCAGCTCGCGGGTCTGGAACGCATTGAAGCCGGCGAAGTGCCGGGACCGGCTTTTTTCATTGCGGTGCTCGCGGGTCTGGTAGGCAGTGCCTACCTGTGGATTGTGGCGCTGCTTCGAGCCGATGATTCGTTGGCTGGTGAGCCCCGTGGCGGCTCCTTCACGCGGGCCTCCCATCGGCTGTTGCCGGTGCTCGCCTACGCGATCTTGTATGCTCTGCTCGTCATGACCGGACTGGTCTTGTTTGCGCTGCCGGGAATCTTCCTCGCGGTGCTCCTGGCCCCCGGCGTGATGCTGATCGTGCTGCGGAATAGCGGCGTCTTCGCCGCAATCAAACGCAGTGCTGTCCTGGTCTGGGGCAGTTGGTGGTTCAGCCTGGGGGTCTTGCTGACCGTCACCCTGGTGGCGGTAATTCCACTGTCGGTCGCAGAAATCTTCCTGATCGAGTTGCGGCAATCCGCCGATCCGTCGGATCGGATCGCACTGGCGGCAGTGAACGTGGCGGTGATGATCCTGATCCTGCCGCTGTTCACCTCCCTGGCCCATACGCTGCTCGAGGCCCTCGAAGCCCGACAGCAGAACAGGATGATGGAGCAGGATTTCCTACGGAGAGCCGGTTCGCGCTGAGAACCCGGTCCGGACGCGCCCGCCGGTAAGAGGGCTGTCCCGGAGGGCCTGGGGGGTGTCCTGGTGATGGGTCACCGCGAAAGCGGTGACATCAGCGGGACGACGGCAGTCACGGAACACTTGCATTGCGGCCACCGGCTGCACGAACACGACGAAATATGGTCGAATGGACATTGCCGAGTGTCAGGAACTGCCCGGTAACGCACCGATGCAACAGGAATCCCGAATGCCGTCCAGCAAGCCCCCGATCGTCTGGTCCAACGCCATCTTCTTTGCGCTGATCAATGTCGCTGCCTTCATCCTCGTGCCGCTGTGGGGGATGATGCAGGGCTACAGCGGCTGGGCCTGGTTCTTCTTCGTCCTTTTCTGGGTTCTGAACGGGATGAGCATCACGGTCGGCTATCACCGGCTTTGGGCCCACCATTCCTTCAAGGCTCGTGCCCCGCTGCGCTGGATATTGGCGCTCTTCGGAGCCATGGCGCTGCAGAACAGCATCCTGCACTGGGCGGCGCGGCACCGGGTGCATCACCGCTATGTGGATGACGTGACCCGGGATCCGCACTCGATCAAGGCCGGGTTCTGGCACGCCCACATGGGCTGGATGCTGCGCAAGTGGCCCACCACGGAGGCGGATTTTTCGCGCGTGAAGGATCTGCAGAAGGATCCTGTCGTGATGTGGCAGCACCGGCATTACTGGTCACTGGTCTGGATAATGAATCTGGGTGTGCCGCTGGCTCTGGGCCTGCTGTTCGGTGACGTGGTGGGCATGCTGCTCCTGGCAGGCGCCCTGCGGCTTGCGTTGAGCCACCACTTCACGTTCTTTATCAACTCCCTGGCTCACCTGTGGGGTCGCCGACCATACAGCGATGAGAACACGGCCGTGGACAATCCCGCTGTCGCGCTACTGACCTGGGGAGAGGGCTATCACAACTACCACCACGCCTTCCAGGCCGACTACCGCAACGGCGTGGCCTGGTGGCAGTATGATCCGTCGAAGTGGTTCATCAACATCTGTGCCTGGTGTGGGCTGGCCTACGATCGGCACAAGACGCCGGCGTTCAAGATCCACAGGGCGCGACTTGCGACGCAGTTTCGCAGGCTCCAGCATCTGGCCGAGAGCACCAAGGTGCATGAAACCTGGCGCGGTGCGCTGGAGCGCGAGTATCAGCGATTTCGCGAGACCGTGAACCACTGGCAGGAAGTACAGGCGAAAAAGGTGCAGACGGGTCGCGCGGCGATGAGCGACCGCTGGCTAAAGACCGAACTGCGGACGTCTTTCAAGGAACTGGAATACCGTCTCAAGATGCAGCGCCGCCGTCTGCAGGTGCTGGCCGGTGAGTTGAACCAGCGGGTTCGTTCCGGCCTGTCGCCGCCGCCCGTTTCCGGGTGACCCGGGCACCATGGCCGCTTGGGATGCCGCACATTGATCGTCGAGGTCGGGCGGCAGGCTCCCGTCACCTGCAGAATCCCCGTTGGCCGAGCCTCCGTATGTCAGTACCCGTTTCGCTGACACCGCGCTGGTGAACACATTCTTCGCAACGGCACCGCAAGGGCTGGAGGAATTGCTGGCCGCTGAGTTGAGGGCGCTGTGTCTGGACGGGGTTCGGGTGCGGCGGGGCGGAGCCGAATTCGGCGGGGAACTGTTCGCGGCATACACGGTTTGTCTGTGGTCGCGGCTGGCCAACCGTGTGCTGCTGCCGCTGGAGCAGTTCACCGCGGGCGATGAACAGGCGCTCTACGACGGCGTGAAACGCGTCGATTGGTCTGCACATCTGGGGCCGGAAAACACGCTGGCGGTGAGTTTCACGGGTATCCGTGCGGCGCTCGGCCACAGCCGCTACGCCGAACAACGGGTCAAGGACGCGGTGGTCGACCAGATCCGCGAGCGCACGGGCAGCCGCCCGTCGGTCGACACCGAACAGCCCGATCTTCGCATCCATGTGCACATGGCGAGCGACGCCGTGACGCTGGCTGTCGATCTGGCGGGCGGCAGCCTGCACCGCCGAGGCTACCGGCATGAGGGGCGGGCGGCACCTTTGAAGGAAAACCTGGCGGCGGCCATGTTGCTCAGAGCCGACTGGCCGAAGCTCGCGAGTGAGGGCGGCGCCTTCGTCGACCCCATGTGCGGCTCGGGCACGCTGCTGATCGAGGCCGCGTGGATTGCCGGCGATTGCGCGCCCGGTCTGCTGCGCAGCCACTACGGGTTCCTGGGCTGGCGTGGCCATGACGAAGCGGCCTGGAAATCGCATCGACGAGGCGCTGGAGCGCCGCGAGCGCGGGATTGAAACCCTGCCGCCCATCCTCGGTTTCGACGAGGACGCGGATGCGGTGGAGACCACGCAGGACCATCTGCGCCGGGCGGGCCTGACCGGCAAGGTCCAGGTGGAGTGGCGGGAGATCGGTCAGGCGCGTCCGCCTGCAGGCGTCGCGAGCGGACTCGTGGCGACCAACCCGCCCTATGGCGAGCGGCTCGGCGCGGCGCATGAGTTGGTCCCCCTGTACCTGCGGCTGGGCGAGACCCTGAAACGTCATTTTCCCGGCTGGCGGGCGATCATTCTCAATGGGGCCGGTTGCCGGATCGGCTTGAGGCCCGAGCGCAGCTGGCAGCTCTACAACGGTCCGATCGAATGTCGTCTCGAGCGGTTCGAGGTCGGCGCACACGCCCCGGGGGCGGCGAGCGAGGTAGCGACGGAACCTGGTCAACCGCATCGCCAAGAACCGGCGCCAGTTGTCAAAGTGGCTGAAACGCGAGCAGGTCGAGTGCTTCCGCGTCTATGACGCAGACATTCCCGAATACGCGCTCGCCGTGGACGTCTACGACACCAGCGACGGCCGTTGGCTGCACGTGCAGGAATATGCCCCGCCGCCCAGTATCGACTCCGGCCGCGCCCAGGCTCGGCTGCGCGCGGCGTTGAGCGTTCTGCCGGAGGCGCTGGAGGCAGACCCGGGCCAGCTGGTGTTCAAGGTCCGCGAACGCCAGCGCGGCGCCCGCCAGTACCAGCGACGATCGGAGCGCGAGCAGTTCCTGGAAGTGCGCGAGGGCCGTTGCCGTCTACTGGTCAACCTGACCGACTATCTCGACACCGGCCTGTTTCTGGACCATCGGCCGTTGCGGACCTGGATCGGCGAAAATGCCCGCGAGCGGCGCTTTCTGAACCTGTTCTGCTATACCGGAACCGCCACGGTGCACGCCGCGCTGGGCGGGGCGCGGTCCACCACCAGCGTGGACCTTTCCACCACCTATCTGGACTGGGCACGCCGAAACCTGCAACTGAACCAGCTGAACAGCCGGGTGCATCAGCTCGTGCGCGCCGACTGCCGCCAGTGGCTGCAGGACTGCCGCGAATGCTACGACCTCATCTTGCTCGATCCACCCAGCTTTTCCAACTCCAGCCGCATGGAAGGCACTCTCGACACCCAGCGCGACCATGCGGAACTGATCCGCGAAGGCATGCGCGTGCTTGCTCCAGGTGGAACCCTGATCTTTTCCACCAACCTGCGCAGGTTTCGTCTGGATCCGACAATGGCCGAGAGCTTCGCCGTCGAGGATCGCACGGCGTGGTCCATCCCGAAGGACTTCCAGCGCAATCAGCGCGTTCATCAGTGCTGGTTCGTGCGGCCGCGGGCCTGATTCCGCACGGGATCGACAACCGCGTGATTGCATCGGCTCGCGTGGGGAGGGTCCGCCGGTTGGGTCCCTTGGAGGCATCTGGCGAGCGGTTCGATCGAACAAAGCGGGTCCTGATGCCTTCTAAACTTCAGGAGCAGATGGGCAATAACGACGAGAAGGGGAGTATCGCAGGAGTGGCACCGGCCACCGGCTCAAGGCTTCGAGGACGGGGCAACGCACGCCCCGCGCTCACGATTACCGGCGGCGGGTCATGAGTTTGCGGTGTTCGCCCTTCCGGCCCGTCGAACCTGACGGCGACAATTCACCAGTCAATGGAGAGGTGCGCAATATGGGACGTTTGAAAGACAAGGTGGCGATCGTAACCGGGGGCGCACGGGGTATCGGCGCCGCCACTTGCGAAATGCTGGCCCGCGAAGGGGCTGCGGTTGGGGTGACCGATCTGCACGACGAAGAGGGCGCGGCTGTGGTGGAGCGGATCAGAACCGCCGGAGGCACGGCCCGCTATTGGCATCTCGATGTTGCCGAGGAGCAGGAGGTACAACGGGTCTTCAACGAGGTCGCCGATGAATTCGGCAGACTCAACGTCGTGGTCAACAATGCCGGCATCTCCGGGATCAACAAGCCGACGGACGAGATCACGGTGGAGGAATGGGAGCAGGTTATCGCGATAAACGTACGCGGCGTCTTTTTGTGCACCAAGCACGGGGTCAAGCACCTGCGCAACGCCGGCGGCGGGAGCATCGTCAATCTGTCCTCGATCTACGGTATCGTTGGTGCGCCCGATCTGCCTCCCTATCACGCCTCCAAGGGCGCAGTGCGGCTGATGACGAAGACCGATGCCCTGCTTTATGCCAAGGAAGGGATTCGCGTGAATTCGGTGCACCCGGGGTATATATGGACACCGCTGGTCGAGGCCCTGGGGCGTGAGTCCCCCCAGGGCGTCGAGGCGTTCCGCCGCGAACTCGACGAAAAGCACCCGATCGGCCATGTGGGCGAGCCGGAAGACATAGCTGCCGGCATTGTCTACCTTGCCTCGGATGAGGCGAAGTTCGTTACCGGCAGTGAACTGGTGATCGATGGCGGCTACACCGCCCGCTAACCGCTGGTGCCGTTCCTGATACCCGGGATCTCCACTCCCCCAGCCTTCATGGCGAGCCTGGCCGCGACGGCCGCCGACTTCCTCATCCTGGTCGTCTATAGGCCGAATTGCCCACATCGATGTCGAGTCTTGGCAGCATCCATGGCGGCGATCTGGATTTCGACGAGCCATCATTGTTCGGACCGAAGTGACACGGGGGAACTGCCTTGAAATGGCAAGCGGCAACCGCTGAGCGTATCGGCGGACGCGAGGAGCAGCAGGACCGCGTCGGGTTTTTCCATTCCCGCGATGGCACGGCCTGTCTGCTGCTGGTTGCCGACGGGATGGGTGGGCATCGCGGTGGTTCGCTGGCCGCGCAGACGCTGTTGGAGATCGCGGAAACGAAGTGGGATTCGTGTGGTGGCGCGCCCAAGGATCCAAAGCAGTTCCTCGAAAATCTGTGTCAGGACGCGCACCAGGAGATCAACCTGCGCGGACGCGAGCAGGGACTCGACCCACGCAGTACCGTGGTTGCGCTGATCGTCCACGAGTCCAGCGCGTGCTGGGTGCACGTTGGCGACAGCCGACTCTACCTTTTTCGCGGTCAGGAACTGAGGGTTCGCACCAGGGACCATTCACTCGTGCAGGAACTCGTGGAGGCCGGTCAGATCGCCGAAGAGGACATGGCGACCCATCCTGACCAGAACAAGCTGTTGCGCAGCATCGGC
>SL_8KL_010_SEDDRAFT_10005215_pt1 | contig 10240 bp, 9 predicted proteins | sample SodLakKL_010_SED_4_FD_11160 | JGI IMG/M metagenome (IMG submission 11160) | reverse complement strand
GAGGCCGAGATCCCGGCCGAGGCGCCGGTCGCCGAGGAGGCGCCCGCAGCCGAGGAGGCCGCACCGGTCACCGAGGAGGCCGCACCGGTCACCGAGGAGGCGCCCGCAGCCGAGGAGGCCGCACCGGTCACCGAGGAGGCCGCACCGGTCACCGAGGAGGCCGCACCGGCCACCGACGAGGCGCCGGTGGCCAGCGAGGATGAGTCTCCCGCCGAGGAGGACGAGCAACAGGCCTGAATCGGCCAGGACAACGGGCGCGTGCCCCGGTGGCGACACCGGGGCACGTCCTGTTCACCGGCACCGCGCGGTCTATCGAGAGGAGCGGTCGGCGGTCATCCGCCGGGCGCCAAGGAGCAGGGATGTACCTCGTCGGGCTGACCGGTGGCATCGGTTCTGGCAAGTCGACCGCGGCCCAGCGCTTCGCGGCACACGGGACGGCGGTGGTGGACATCGACGGCGTCGCCCGGGAGATCGTGCAGCCCGGCGAACCGGCGCTGGAGGAGCTCGTGGCCCGCTTCGGGCGCGACATCCTGCTCGCCGACGGCTCCCTGGACCGCCCGAAGCTGGCCGAGGTCGTGTTCCACGACGACGAGGCCCGTCGCGACCTCGACCGGATCACCCATCCCCGGGTCGCGGCGCGCGTCGCCGAGCGGATCCAGGCGCTCGTGCAGGACCACGAGGGTCACGGTCCCCAGCTCATCGTGGTCGACCACCCCCTGCTGGTGGAGACCGGACAGGCGGTGCGGTTCCAGGCGGTGGTGGTGGTCGAGGCCGACGTCGAGGCCCGCGTGCGACGCCTGGTCGAAGGCCGCGGGATGCCCGAGGAGGACGCCCGCGCCCGCCTGAAGGTGCAGTCCAACGACGAGGAGCGACGGGCCGTGGCCACCTACGTGGTCGACAACAACGGCGATCTGGCCTCGCTCTACGCGCAGGTGGACGAGATCCACGCCGACCTGCTGGACCGCGCCGGAGCGAGCTCGGCCGGCTAGACGAGGAACAGGGCCAGCAGCCCACCGAGGACGGCGTACACGAGCGTGATGCCGATCGTGCGGCGCATCACGTCGGCCTCACTGCCGGTCAGGCCCACCGTCGCCCCACCCGCCACGATGTTGTGGGGAGCGATGGGGTTGCCGACCGAGGCGCCGAAGTTCTGGGCACCGAGCAGGGGCAGGGTGTCGAATCCGAGCTGCTCGGCCGTGGCGACCTGCAGGTCGGTGAACAGCACGTTCGAGGCGGTCCCCGACCCGGTCACGAAGGTGCCGAGCACCCCGACCAGCGGCGCGAGCACCGGCCAAGCCGAGGCGGTCGTCCCGGCCGCGGTTTCGGCGAGCGTCTCGGTCATACCCGACTGCACCATCGTGCGCGCGAGCAGGAGCATGGCCAGCAACGCGATGGTGACGGGCGCGAGCTGCTTCAGGGTCGCCATCGATGCGTCACCGAGGGTGGGCAGCGCCGCGCGCTGGACCACCGCACCGAGCAGGAAGGACACCACGAGCAACGTGCCGGGGTGGGTCAGCGGGGAGAAGCTGCCCGTGAAACCCCCCTCGAGCGTCCAGCTCACCACGACGTCCTCGAGCGGCTCGGCCAGCGGGGGCACCAGGCGTGTCAGCAGCACCAGCGTGATGAGGATCAGGTACGGAGCACTCGCGCGCAGCAGCGCTTCCACGCTGGTGTCGACATCGGCGAGTTCCTCCGGAGTGCCACCGCCGTCCCCGCCGTCCCCGCCGTCCCCGCCGTCGGCAGCCACGTCGGCCGCGTCGGGAGCGGCGTCGGTCGGCTCCGGGACACCGCGCCAACGCCGCACGAGCACCAGCACGCCGACGAACAGCGCCATCCCCACCAGCGCGCCCCCGAGGGTGGGCAGCTCGGGGCCGACGTAGGTCGCGATGGCCCACATCGGGACGAGGAAGGTCGCTGCCGCCAGCAACGTCCAGCCCCAGATGCTGCCGGTCATGCGGGTCCCGGTCCCACGTGAGGCGATGTACATCATCACCACCAGTGGGACGACCCCGAAGGCCAGATGGTAGATGGCACTGGCGGCGGACAACTCGAGACGGTCGAACCCCGTCGCGGCGACCATCGGCACGATCGGCGTGCCGATCGCCCCGAAGGAGACACCCACCCCGTTGCCGATCATGGCGATGACCACGGCCACCAACGGCTTGTAGCCGACCCCGACGAGGAAGGGTGCGGCCAGGGCGACGGGGGAGCCGAACCCCGCTCCTCCCTCCATGAACAGGGTGAAGAACCAGGCGATCAACAGGGCGAGGATGCGCGGGTCACCCGACAGCCGGCCGAGGGCCACCCGGAGCACGTCCGTGCCGCCGGTGGCGACCTGGAGGTGGTAGATCGCCAGCGCCGGGAGGATGATCCACAGGATCGTGGCCGAGGTGAACCCCGCCTCCGCCGCCACCCCCGCCAGGCTGCCGACCAGTCCGACCTCGGGGAGCACCTCGGTGCCCAACCCGAAACCGAAGATGGCCACCACCAGCGCCACCGCCGCACCCGCCAGCCCCGCCCGGGAGGCCGGCCAGCGCAGTCCGAGCATCAGCGCGAGCACGAGCAGGATGGGCAGCGCTGCGAGCAGGGCGAGCACGTGCGGTGATCTCCGGTCCGTGGACGTCCAGATGGTCGGGTCGGGGTCGTTCGTCGCGGGTCGCCGGTGGGGCGACGCGCGCGCCTGAGGCGGGCTCGAAACGGCACGCTAGAGCGTCGCGGCGTCGCGGGTCAGCGGTACCGTCGGCCTCATGGCCACCGACCCCCTCACCGACCTCGCCGCTGCCCGGGCGGAGCTCCACCGCCACGTCCACGCGGACACGCCCTTCCGCGTGGTCAGCGATTTCGAGCCCTCGGGCGACCAGCCGACCGCGATCGAGCGGGTCGTGGAGGCCTTCGCCGACGGAGAGCGGGGGGTGACCCTGCTCGGCGCCACCGGGACCGGCAAGACCTTCACCGCGGCGAAGGTCCTGGAACGCCTCCAGCGGCCGTGCCTGGTCATGGCCCCCAACAAGACCCTGGCGGCCCAGCTGGCCAACGAGTTCCGGGAGTTCCTGCCCGACAACGCGGTCGAGTACTTCGTCTCCTACTACGACTACTACCAGCCCGAGGCCTACATCGCCTCCAGCGACACCTACATCGAGAAGGACTCGTCGATCAACGATGAGATCGACCGGCTCCGCCACCGCGCCACCATGGCGCTGCTGTCCCGTCGGGATGTGGTGGTCGTCGCCTCGGTGTCCTGCATCTACGGGTTGGGCTCGCCCTTCCAGTACACCGACCACGTGCTGGTGCTGCAGGCGGGCGAGGAAGCGGGACTCGACGCGTCGATACGCAAGCTCGTGGCGCTGCAGTACTCCCGCAACGACCTCAACCTGGTCCGGGGCACCTTCCGGGTCCGGGGCGACACCCTGGAGGTGTTCCCCGCCGACGACGACCGCGCCCTGCGCATCGAGTTCTTCGGTGACGAGGTGGACCGGATCGTGCGCGTCGACACCCTCACCGGCGAGGTCGGCAAGCCGGTCAGCTCCGCGATGGTGTTCCCCGCGTCCCACTACGTGTCCTCCCAGGAGGCGCTGGAGCGGGCGCTCGCCTCCATCGAGATCGAGCTCACGGAGCGGCTCGCCGAGTACGAGACGGAGGGCAAGCTGCTGGAGGCGCAGCGGCTGAAGATGCGCACCAACCACGACCTGGAGATGATCCGCGAGGTGGGCTCCTGCAACGGCATCGAGAACTACTCCCGGCACTTCGACGGCCGCGCACCCGGGGAGGCGCCCTACACCCTGCTCGACTACTTCCCCGAGGACTTCGTGGTGTTCCTCGACGAGTCCCACGTGACCGTCCCGCAGGTCGGCGGCATGTACGAGGGCGACCGCTCCCGCAAGGACAACCTGATCGAGCACGGCTTCCGCCTGCCCTCGGCACGGGACAACCGGCCCTTGACCTTCGACGAGTTCCTGGAGCGCATCGGCCAGCGCCTGTTCATCTCCGCCACCCCCGGTCCCTACGAGCGTCGTGAGTCGGACACCATCGCCGAACAGATCATCCGACCCACGGGCCTGGTCGACCCCGAGGTGGTCGTGCAGTCGACGTCGGGCCAGATCGACGACCTGATGGAGCGGATCCGTCAGCGCACCCAGGAGGGGCAGCGGGTCCTGGTGACCACCCTGACCAAGAAGATGGCCGAGGACCTCACCGACTACCTGCTGGAGAACGGGATCCGGGTGCGCTACCTGCACTCCGACATCGACACCGTCGAGCGGGTGGCGATCCTCCGGTCGCTGCGGGTCGGGGAGTTCGACGTGCTGGTCGGCATCAACCTGCTCCGGGAGGGCCTCGACCTCCCCGAGGTGTCGCTGGTCGCCATCCTCGACGCGGACAAGGAGGGGTTCCTGCGCTCCGCGACCTCCCTGGTGCAGACGATCGGCCGGGCCGCCCGTCACGTCGATGGTGCGGTGGTGATGTACGCCGACCACCTCACCGACTCCATGAAGGCCGCGCTCGACGAGACCGAACGTCGGCGGGAGAAGCAGCTCGCCTACAACGCCGAGCACGGCATCGACCCGCAGACGATCCGCAAGCGCGTCGGGGACATCATCGCCGCCGTCCGCGCGGAGGAGCTCGGGGAGGAGTACCGGCCCGTGCACGCCACGGCGCCGACGGCCGAGGCGCCGATCGACACCGGTGAGCTGCCCCAGGAGGAGCTGGGGGCGCTGATCCAGCGGCTCGAGGAGGAGATGCAGGAGGCGGCCGCCGAGCTGCGGTTCGAGTACGCCGCCCGCCTCCGGGACGAGCTCGCCGAGCTCCGCAAGGAACTCGCCGGCATGCGGGCTGCCGGGGTCTGAGCAGCGGAGGTCGCAGCGCCGGGCCCGCCGCACGCTGCGTCGGGTCCTCCCTCAGGCGGTGCCGAACGTCCTCCCCAGGGATGACGCTGGACCCGCGGCACCGCGCGTAGCGTGGGTCCCGAGCGGTCCGCACGGCGTCGAAACCGTCGGTGTCCCACGGGGGCCGCCGCAGTGCGAGGTCGGAGGTCGAGGCATGGGTGCGATGCTGCGCTGCAGCGGACTCCGCAAGGCGTTCGGTGACATCCAGGCGGTCGACGACGTCGGCTTCACGATCGCCACCGGCGAGACCTACGGACTCCTCGGCCCCAACGGTGCAGGCAAGACCACCTCCATCTCCATGATCGCCGGGCTGCTGCACCCCGACGCCGGCGACATCGAGGTGGTGGGCACTCCGATGACCCCGCGGGCACTCGACGCCAAGGCCGCCGTCGGGCTCGTGCCCCAGGACCTCGCGATCTACCCCGACCTGACCGCCCGGGAGAACCTGCGGTTCTTCGCCCGCCTCCAGGGGCTGAGCCGCGCAGACGCCGGCGCCCGCGGCGACGAGGTGCTGGAGGTCATCGGGCTCACCGACCGGGCCGACGACCGCGCGGGGGAGTTCTCGGGGGGGATGAAGCGCCGCCTGAACATCGGCATCGGCCTGCTGCACCACCCGAAGCTGCTCATCCTCGACGAACCCACCGTGGGCGTCGACCCCCAGTCACGCAACGCCATCCTCGAGTCCGTGGAGCACCTGTCCATCGAGGGGCTCGCCGTGCTCTACACCACCCACTACATGGAGGAGGCGGAGCGGCTCTGCGACCGCATCGGCATCGTCGACCAGGGCCGCCTGGTCGCCGAGGGCACCCGCCGTGAACTGATCGCAACGATCGCCGAGCAGGACGTCGTCCGCCTCCACGTCGCCGGCGACGGCGCCGCGGCGGCCCGGGCCTGTGACGACCTCGACGGCGTCACCTCGGCCGAGGTGGAGGGTGAGGAGATCGTGTGCCTGCTCGACGGGGCGGCGGCCCAGCTCCCGGCGCTGCTCGGCGCCGTTGCCGCGGTCGGCGCGACCGTCGACGGGGTCGAGGTGCGCGAGCCCGACCTCGAGGACGTGTTCCTGCACCTCACCGGCCGGGCCTTGAGGGACTGACGTGCTCCGAGCCGCCACCCTGATCCTCGCCAAGGACGCGCGCCTGCGCGCCCGCGACCGCAGTGTCTGGCTGTTCGCGCTGGTGGTCCCGATCGGCCTAACCTTCCTGTTCTCCTCCATCTTCCCCGACACCGGCGAACTGGAGCTGACCGCCGGGGTCGTCGACCTCGACGGTGGCGAGGTCGCAGCCGGCTTCGTCGACGGCGTGCTGCCGGGACTCGCCGAGGCCGACATCCTCACCCTCGTCGCCTTCGAGGACGAGCGCGATGCACGCTCCCAGGTCGCCGACGGCACGGTGGACGCCGCCTGGATCCTGCCCGACGGCTTCTCGGAGGCCGTCGCCGCCGGCGAGGACGCCCGCATCGAGGTGCTGGTCACCGCCGGGCGCACCCTGCCCCCCCTCGCCGAGGCCTACGCCAGCCGTATCGAGCAGGTCGGCCTGGCGCTGACCACCGAGGTGGCCCTGACCGGCACGCCACCCGACCCGGCCCTGGCCGGCGCGATCGGCGCCGCGGCGGCGGAGGCCGAGGCGCTCATCGCCATCGAGCAGGAGACGGCCGGCAACGGCCAGCCCCTGGACCCCGTCAGCTACCTGGCCGCCGGGATGGCGTCGTTCTTCGTGTTCTTCGTGGTGCAGTTCGGTATCACCGGTCTGCTCGAAGAACGCCAGCTCGGCACGCTGCAGCGGCTCAAGGCCGCACCCATCAGCCCCGGGGCGATCCAGCTCGGCAAGCTGATGGGGGCCTTCCTCCTGGGACTGGCGAGCATGACCGCGCTGTCGGTGGCGTCGACCACCGTGCTGGGCGCCTCCTGGGGGCCGACGTCCGGGGTCGTCATCCTGGTCGTGGCGCTGGTGCTGGCCGCCATGGGGGTGATGGCGCTGGTGGGCACCTTCGCCCGCACCGCCGAGCAGGCCGGCAACTACCAGTCGATCGTGGCCATCGTGCTGGGCCTGTCCGGTGGGGTGTTCTTCCCGATCCCCGGTGACAACCTCGTCATGCAGATCGCGACCCGGCTGTCGCCCCACGGCTGGTTCATCCGCGGGATGGACACCCTGTCGACCACCGGTCGGTGGACTGCGGTGCTGCCCGCCGCCGTAGCCATCCTCGCCTTCGGGGTGGTGGCCGCGATACCCGCGGTGGTGCTCGAGCGCCGGAGGTCGTCGTGGTGAAGGTCCTCGCCATCATCCGGATCGAGCTCACGCGCCTGCTGCGTGACCGCGCCAACCTGTTCTTCATCTTCCTCTTCCCGCTGCTGCTCATCATCTTCCTCGGCGCACAGTTCGGTGGGGACTTCTCCACCCGCATCGGCGTGGTGGCGCCCGACGACGACCCGGCGGCCGCAGCCGTCGCCGAGCGTCTCGACGCCCTCGACGGCATCGCGGTCGTCGAGGTCGCCGACACCGACACCCTGATCGACGAGGTGGACCGCGGCCTCCTGGCAGCGGGGCTCGAGCTGCCCGAGGGCTACGGCGACGCGCTCGCCGAGGTGGAGCAGGTCGATGTGCGCTTCCTCGGCCGGGCAGACGCCACCTCGATGTCGCTGCGGTCGCTGGTCACCGCCGTCCTCGCGGAGCAGGAGCAGCCCGGCGCGGCCGCGCAACTGCTGGCGACCGGGCGGGCAGCGACGGGGGCCGACGCCGTCCCCGTCGCCGAGCTCCGCGACGCCGCGCTGGCCGTCCAGGAGGACGCCGGGACCGTCGAGGTCGACGCAACGACCCTGGGGGTGGACGCGCTCGCCGAGGAGTTCGGCGGGATGGGGCAGTTCGACCTCGGTGCCTCCAGTCAGCTGTTCCTGTTCACCTTCCTCACCTCCCTGGCAGGCAGCGCCGCGTTGATCCAGACCCGGCAGTACGGGGTCGCGACCCGGATGCTGTCCACGCCCACCTCGGTGTCCACGGTCCTGCTCGGCACCGCGGGAGGACGCCTGGCCGTGGCGCTGTTCCAGGCGCTCTACATCATCGTCGTCTCCTCGCTGGTGTTCGACGTGAACTGGGGCGATCCCCTGGCCACCACCCTGGTGGTCCTGCTGTTCTGCGTGGCTGCGGCGGCCGCAGCGATGGTCATCGGCTCGGTGTTCAGCAACGACAGCCAGGCATCGGGGGCAGGGGTCGGCATCGGGCTCGGGGCGGCCGCACTCGGCGGGTCGATGGTGCCGATCGAGTTCTACCCGGAGGGTGTCGCCCAGGTGGCTCGCATCACCCCCCACGCCTGGGCCAACGAGGCCATGGCGGAACTGGTGCGCCGCGACGGCACGGTCGTCGACATCCTGCCCCAGCTCGCGGCGCTCGGCGGGTTCGCGGTGGTCCTGCTGGTGCTGGGGAGCTGGACGCTCAAGCGGGCGCTGGTCCGCTGAACGAGCCCCGGTGCGATCCCGCTCAGCGGCACTCACGGACCCGCCCGTCGGGCACCGGTGGGTGCGGCGGGAGGAGGCCACCGGAGGGGCGCAGGTCAGCGGTCGGCGAGCTCCGGCGGGAAGCCGCCGGTCGCGATCGGACCCCACTCCTCGATCGTGAGCCTGACCAGTACCTTGCCCTGGTCGCGCATCGCCTGGCGGTACTCCTCCCAGTCGGGGTGCTCGCCGGAGATGGCGCGGAAGTACTCCACCAGGGGCTCGAGCGCCTCCGGGAGGTCCAGCACCTCGGCGGTGCCGTGGACCTGGACCCACGGCCCGCCGAAGTCGTCGGACAGCACGCACGCCGACGCCCGCGGGTCTCGTCGGAGGTTCACGACCTTGGCCCGCTGTGGGTAGGTGGCGATCACCAGCCGGCCGGCCGCATCGAGACCCGCGGTGACGGGTGAGAGCTGGGGGTGACCGTCCGTTCGGAAGGTGGCCAGCACGACCTGGTGACGGTGACGCAGGAAGGATTCCAACTCGTCACGGTCGACCCGGTCGGCCCGGGCGATCTGACGGGCCATGGTCGCTCCTGTCTGGTGGTGCCCACGCGCCGGACGGGAGTGGGCTGGGTACGGAGGACGGCCGGGCAGCCTACCCCCGTCGAGACCCGCTCCGACCCGGGGCTGGCCAGCGAGGGGACGGTGGCGGGCCATGTCCGGCTCCCGGGGGCTCGGGGGCTAGGCTCCCACATGATGCACCCCTGCCCGACCCGATCAGGACACTCACCGTGACCGAGCTGCTCGTGACCGTGCATCCGTGGCTGGGCTACCTCGTCTCCCTCGTGGTCCTCCTGGTCGCGATGCTCGCTTTCGCCAAGGCGAAGGAAGCCGCGGAGTTCCGGTCCGGTCCGTACGCGCTGGCCATGGTCCTGCTGGACATCCAGGTCACCCTCGGCATCGTCCTCTACGTGATCGGGCAGTACTGGAACGCGCGCCCGGAGATCGCCTACGTGCACCCGGTCCTGGCGCTGGCCGCGCTCGGCGTGGGGCACGCGTTGCTGTCCCGGGCCAAGGGCACACAGATGGCGGTCGACGCCCACCGCACCGCCGGTCGGGGCCTGCTGCTCGCGCTGCTGCTGGTGCTGGCATCGATCGGGGTCGCCAGCGCGCCGGCGTTCCTCTAGCGCCGCACCGGTTCTCTCTCGGCACGTCAGCGCGGTTGCGCGCCCAAGCCCGTGGAGATGCGCGGTGGTGCTGCGCCACCGCGCGAACCGCTTGCCAGCCACCGGAGGTGCTGCTCAGATCCGGCGACCCGGGGGACCGATGAGGGAGGGCACCATGCAGTTCATCCACGAGCAGGGCTTCGACGTCCGNGAGGGCGAGGAGCACGCCTACCAGCAGTGGTTGGCGGAGAACGAGGCGGCGATCGCCGCGGCATGTCCGGAGGGAGTCGAGTACCTCGGCACCTTCTACGCGATGTTCTCCGATTCGCGCACTGCCGGCACCTACCGCATGCTGCTGCGCTACGACAGCTACAGCGCGCAGGATCGCATGGCGGCGGAGATGGCTGGCGACACCGCCTTGGCGCGGCTGGTCCATGAACACGTGCGGTTCATGGACATGGGCAACCACAGCAACGCCAGCAACCAGCTCCTCAAGCTGGTCACCGACGCCACGATCATCACGCCGGAGGGGTGAGCGTCGCCGACGCCCGCTCGGTCCCACCGGGGCGAGCGGGGTCGGACGAGGCCAGGGGTCCCGGACACCGCAGCAGGGCAGCGCGCAGCCGATGCTGTGGATGCTGCGCGGATGCCTCGGGCCGCTACCAGCCCCGCTCCCGCCACTCGGCGAGGTGGGGGCGCTCCATGCCGATGGTGGTGTCGTCCCCGTGCCCGGGGTGGACCTGGGCGCTGTCGTCGAGCCGGGCGAAG
>SL_8KL_010_SEDDRAFT_10005213_pt1 | contig 10240 bp, 6 predicted proteins | sample SodLakKL_010_SED_4_FD_11160 | JGI IMG/M metagenome (IMG submission 11160) | reverse complement strand
TCGGTCACTGATTGCTTTGCCGGACTTGCCGGACAAGCTCGCCGGATTATTTTCAAGCCCGGCGATGGCAAAATCCAACTGAATTTTGTTGCAATAGGCACAAATATGGTTATCTAAAATGAAAATGAACACTTATAAATCATATTAAGCCAATTCCATTTTTTTCATTCTGATCTCTGTATGATCACGATTGACTAAAAATCAGACTTGTTTGTTTCTTTGGGATAATCATAATATGTCTCCAGGAGGTGATTATGAGTGGTGAAAAAAATTCTTATGTTAACATAAGGCGATCTGAATACAATCGAATGATGAGAAGTTGTAACCGCCTTGATCAATTAGATAAAAATGTTCAGAAAAACATGGAAAGCATTGAAGGAAACCTTCGACGTGATTTTCGGAAAAGGATGGATAAAATAGGCCAGCGGCATGCGAATATTGAAAAACGAATGGGGGGGTTGAGTGAAGAAATGCAAAGAGTGGAAACAGAACAAAACCGACGATTACAGCAGCAATCCCAACAATTTCAAAGGTCAATTGAATCTATCAATAATGAATTGAAAAACCAGCGGGAGGAATATTTGGGCTTAATTCAAACCCAGAGTGAAAATTTCTCAAAGGCTCTTCAGGAACAAAAAAAGGATTTGCAAGGCCAGATAAAAAATATCCATGAGAAAATAGCCCAAAAGCAGGAAAGCGAAAAAAATCAGGCATATCAATGGTTTTCTGACGTTCAAAATTACTTGGATATGATTTCCGAAAACTATCGGCATGAAAAGTTTTTACCGGGAAGCATTGAGGGTATACGCCAGGAAATGGAGATAAACCGGTCGAATCTCTCGCAGGGAAATTACCAGGCTGCTATTGCGTCCATCCAGCAGTCATTTGTCAGGGCCTCGAATATAAGGCTGGAATTGGAAAGATTGGAAATGGAATGGGAAGCTTATTTGGAGGGAGCCAAAAATAATGCAGCACAGGTCTTGGCAACTTGCGACGCCCAGTATGCAGCAAGAATTGCTTTTGACACTGAAGAAGGGTCGAAAGAGGTGGCAGCTGAAATTGACTTCTGGACAAACGGAAGACTATCTGAGCTTCGAAAGCAGGCTGAAGATGAAAAACAGCGTTTTGTTGAGTCTGATAACTTGTCTCTGGAAGATTTAAAAAAGTCAATTGGAGATTCAAATCATTGGCGCGAAGAATGTCTAAGCTTAACAGAAAAGGCTAAAGAGGCCCTGATTGCTTCACAATTACGTAATAACATTGGTCAAGCTATAGAATCTGTTATGAATGAAGATAATTGGGAAATAACGGATGCAACTTATGAAGGGCAAGATCTCCGCGGCGCTGTTCACATCAAAATGGAAAACTTGCAGGGCGATGAACTGGTTACTATAGTCACTCCAGTAGAAAAAGAGGAAAGCAGCATCGAAAATAAAATCAATATTTCTTTTTTTGATCGTAATACCAATGATGAAGTTTACAGGGAGTCAAGGGTAAAGTCTATTCTAAAAGCATTACAAGAACAAGGCATTGATTGCGGGCCACCTCAGTGTGTGCCGGGCACCGAAAACAGGCCATGTGAGAACGAATTAAAACTTGATTTTGAAGCTGTCCGGAAGAAAAAACCTGTAAGTGAAACACAAAAATCTTCTTGAAAGGTTTGGCAATGTCACAGCAGGAACATACATCTTATTTTTTCACCAGTTATGAGAAAAGATTTTTTTTCTTGTTTGGCAAGACTGATGATGAATTTTGTCCGGGTGGCTTGGGTTTGTATAATATTGAAGAAATGCTCCACAGTCAACTAAAAAAGGCCGGTTACCAGAGAATTGTGTTTTTTAACGGTCAGCAGAAAATCTATTTTTATGACAGAGAGTCAAAGCGATTATGCAAGCGTCAGGATGCTACCAGCAAAAACAATAGCAATGCAAGCAGGGTGCAATCTTCGAGCAAAAAAGAGTCCAAGTTATGTGCCGGCCCACTTGGCATGAACAGACTTTGCCGTCAACTAGGTCAAGAATCAGTTCAGCAGAATTCACAGTCATCAGCTCCCCATGTTGCTCAAAATGATGAAGAGGCCCTGGATCTTGGCGGAATGAATGATTTGTCTATGGTTGGTCTTCTCAACCATTGCATGCATGATGAAAATACCAAAACTGCAGTTGTCTATTCTGACGGACTTGATTTTATAAATTTTACCGAAAGCGAAGCGCAACGAAGCATGGCATTTAATTTAGGCACCTGGAGCAGCCGGTTGTTTTCGACAAATCAAAATATTTGTATTTTTATATTTCCCGGTGTTGATATGACGGAGATGGAAAATGCTCTGGAAAACCATCTTCAATGGAAATTTCTGAAAAACCAAATGTTTACTGATAAAGGGCAGCCTACCTCGCAGGTCTATTCCATCGTTTCGCCGCGACAGGATGAAATCAGCAATCTAATTCACTATATACGGCTGAAACGGAATCTCAGGTTGGATTGGCAAAGCCTTCCTGATGCAGTAATCACTATTACCCGAAATATATGCTCCCAAGGCAAGAAGTTGAAAAATCTTGGTGCGCAATTACTGTGTTATCAAGACTTAAGCGCCCAAAGCCTTTCAATTCTAACTGGAGATCTCAAGGGGCAAAGAGCTCTGGAGAGACTGAACTCAATGCAAGGCGTTGAACCGGTTAAAACAAGACTTCATAAAATGATTGCTTTAAAACAGGAATCTATGGGCCAAGAAAAAATTAATATGCAACCGGGCTCTTTATGGACGGTTAATCGGCTAGTGCCAGAGGAACCCAAAATGAAAAAAAACATAATAAACCTTCACTTGGTATTAAAAGGGAACCCCGGAACAGGCAAAACAACGGTTGCAAAACTCATGGGTGAAATTTTTCGAGATGCTGGCTTTCTGGAATTGGGCCATGTGGTCAAAGCTTCCAGAGAGGATCTCGTTGGAGAGTATGTGGGACATACTGCCATCAAAACGAGTCAAAAAATAAAAGAGGCTATGGGTGGAGTACTGTTTATTGATGAAGCTTACAGTCTTATCGAAAAAGGCGAAAGTGACTTCGGACCGGAAGCAGTCGTAACGATTTTAGAAGCCATGGAAAATCATAAAGGTGAGTTTTCCGTTGTCGTTGCAGGTTATCCAGATCGAATTGATAATTTCCTGGACTCTAACCCCGGCCTGCGCCGGCGATTCGGAGAAAAAAACATCTTAACGATACCTGACTATCCACCTGAATTGCTCCATAAAATTTTTGTCAAGGCAACATCAGAAAAGGAGCGCTCTTTATGTGATACGCTTCGACAAGCATTGCCCGATTTTTTTTCGAATTGGTATGGTGCCAGGGATCAAAAATCTTTCGGCAATGCTGGTGCAGTAAATAACTTGATTGAAGCAATGGAAGAAAACAGGGCCGAACGGGAACTGATGTTAAAAAATAATCATGATAAATCCGAGCAGTTTGTGCTTGCGGCAGAAGATATCCCCCAGCATTTACAATGCCACCTCAAACCGAGGGAACTGGCCACTGTAGAGGATGCATTGGTAAGGCTGAATGGGCTTATAGGATTGACAGAGGTCAAGGAATGGGTTCGACGCAATACTTATTATATCCGCTGGCAACAAGAACAACGAGAACGTGGTGGTGCTGATGTAATAAAGGTAGCCGGCCATTATGTTTTTACCGGAAATCCAGGAACAGGAAAAACGACTGTAGCGAGGGTATGGGGCAGCATCCTGCATCTTTTGGGATTGATTGGCCGAAACGAAGTTTTAGAGATCAGGCCGACTGACTTGATAGATAAAGCTCTGGGAGAAACGGGTCAAAAGTCCCGGCGTATATATGAAAAAGCTTTAGGGGGTGTGTTGTTTATTGATGAAGCACATCAATTGGCGTCTGAAGATTCACTTGGCAGGCCGGCCATAAGAGAGCTTGTCCCTTTTATGCTGAATAATAAAGACAATGTCTGCGTGATTGTAGCAGGTTATCCAGAAGCGATGGAGAGATTTCTCGATGTTGATTCCGGGCTGAGGTCAAGATTCACAGATATTTTGCACTTTGATGACTTTAATGAAGATGAATTATATTCAATTTATACAAGCCTTCTATCCCAAAACCAGGAACATCAGGGCCCTGGCCTGGAAAATTATATCCAGCAGCTGTTTTCCATGTGGATAGCAGATAAGGATAAACATTTTGGAAATGCCCGGGATGTTAATAATCTTTTAGAGAAAATGCGCCAAATGCGTGCTGAACGCTTGGCAGGAAATAATTTCTCTCAATACACTGACGAAGCAATGCTGACTTTCATGCCGGAAGATATTCCTAAAGAAGATTTTAAGCGACTTGGTGGGCATGAAAATGATATAGATGCAATTATCAAATCTTTGAATCAATTGATTGGCCTCGAGCGGGTTAAGGAAATGGTCAAGACAATGACCAATCGATTAAAAGTGGAGAAGATGCGTGCAAAAGACGCAAGCCTTGCACCAGGTCATTACCTTTTTACAGGTAACCCAGGTACTGGCAAAACCACAGTTGCGCGGCTTGTGGGTGACATTTTTCGTGCTCTTGGTTTGCTGAAAAAAGGCCACTTGGTGGAGGTGGGTAGATCAGATTTGGTTGCAGGGTATCAAGGACAAACTGCTATCAAAACAACAGAGATGCTTAATCGTGCTCTGGATGGGGTGTTGTTTATTGATGAGGCTTACCAGTTGATACAGTCACCACAGGACAGTTTTGGCAAGGAGGCACTGGAAACCTTGGTGGCATATATGGAAAACCATAAAGATCGGCTTTGTATTATCTGTGCTGGTTACCCGGAGCTAATGGATGATTTTGTCAATCATAATCCTGGGTTGCCATCACGTTTCAGTGGAAAAATAATTTTTGACAATTACACTGCAGAGGAGCTTCAATCTATCTTCAATATGATGGCGGAAGAAAGAAATCTTGAATTAGGACAAGGCGTTGAAGAATCATTGGCCAAGGTGTTTCGAAAAATACATCACAAGGCAGATGCTTCTTTCGGTAATGCCAGGGAGGTACGCAATCTTTTGGAAACCATGTGCGGCCGGCAGGCTAACAGGTTGGCCCGTGAAGCAGAAAATCATGAATTTCAAGCTCATGAAAAATTATTTTGGCTAACTGTGGAAGATATCCCGCAAGCATTACATGACCAAAGCGAAGCAGATTTTGATCAAAATAAAACCGAAAAGTACGTCAAGCCGCCATTTTTTGAGCCTATTAATAAAGAAATTCTTCCAACAACTTATCCAAGACATTCTGCTACAGCCTTGGAGTTAATAGAGCCATCACTTTTATTTATTGTTGCGGAATCCAAAAACGAGGAAGCTACTGGTTCTGGATTTATTATTTCTAGTTGTGGTTTGGCATTGACTTGTGAACATGTGGTTGAAAATTGTTCCAAAATTTGGGCAAGGATAAAAGACGGTGACCAAAAATTTTGGCATAGATGCGAGGTTCTCAAAACAATAAAAAATATCGATATGGCGCTGATAAAGCTGGACGCCAAAAATTTGTCAGCGTCCATACTCGCTGCACCAGAACGAAAACCAAAAAAAGGTGAGCCTGTGGGACTCCTCGGTTATCCTTTAGGGCATGAGTTATCTCAAGATTCAAATTATACGGAAGGAACGATTACTTCAATACAGTCTGATGAATATGGCACACTTGTTCAGTGCTCTGCTCTTGCCTATCCCGGCAACTCAGGTGGCCCCGTCTTCTCTAAAGGTGATGGGCGAGTTATGGGGTTGCTTTATGGGGCTTTAGATCGCAAAGATGCCAAGGGTATTAATTTTTTTAGACCGATCGAATATGCATGGAAATGTTTTTTTAAATAACTAAAATGCAATGATTGAATAAATCCTGAGGTTTCTATGTACAAAATAGGCATCGATTTTGGAACAACAAACAGCACAATAAGCTATATCAATCCATCTACCGGTGAAATTGAATGTTTCAAGTTAGGGGGTGTTGAAGGGTCATATTATATTCCTTCATTTATTGCTTATTACATAGAAGACAATTCTATAATTATCGGAGAAGAGGCGAAGTTAAACCAGGCTGAAGAAGATTATGAGGTTTATTCCCGCTTTAAAATGCTCTTGGGTGAAAATAATAGGGGGAAACTGTTACAATATTTCTATGACAAAAGACTTCCCAAAGATTGTGCCCGGGACTATTTAAAAGAACTTTTAAATCATTATAATGATGAGTTGCGTTTAAAAAAGCAAGTTGAGAATGTCGTAGTTACTGTTCCTGAAATTTGGGTGAAGGAATACCAAGAAGGGGAGCAAGGCTATTTGGCTAGAGATCAACTTCGAAAAATATGCTCAGAGCTTGATTTGCCGCTTAGTCGTTTAGTAAGCGAGCCGGTTGCTGCCTCAGCTTATTTTGCTTACTGCTACCGCCGCAGAGAAAATGAGCCTTTTAATGGTTATGTGCTTATTTTTGACTACGGTGGCGGAACTCTTGATTTAAGTCTTTCTGAAGTTCAAGGTGATAAAATTACAGTTTTAGAACGTACAGGCAAAGGATATGACCCAGATTCACTCGGAAAAGCAGGTATTGCGTTTGACGAGGCAACGATCAAGAGCGTTTATGAAGAGGAAAAGAAGGAAAAACTTTCAAAAACGTCACCAGAATTTTTAAAAGTTTTGCATACATTTGAAAAAAATAAAATAGCGTTCAAGGCAACCATTTCCAAAAATATTGATCAATATACTAGACGCACAACGGCGAATAAAAAATTGTTTAGCATTAATGAAATGCCTTTTTACGCATCTGCTTTATGTGAAGTTTATAAAGCAGAAATTGAACCGGTTATTGAGCAGGCGTTGTCTGAGATGGAACCTTTTTTTAATGAATATGGTGTAAAAACTGATGATCGAGATAAATTTAGGGTAATAATGGTTGGTGGTTTCAGTTCGTTTTACTTGGTCCAGAAAACAGTCCAAAATTATTTTAAGAGCGATGCTTCAACAGACAGGCGATTTGACTCTTGCTTTACCTTAGAAGATACAGCTTTGGCCATATCAAAGGGGGCTGCACTCATTGCTAATGGAATCATTGATTTTGATAAAAGATGTTCCATGGAAGTCGGATTAAAAGTACTCACCGATATTGGGGGAACACTCCAGGAAAAGGATATCCCAATATTAAAGAAGGGGACTAAAATATCGGAATATGCAAATCCTATTTATTTAAAGGGTGGTGCTAAAATAGATGTTGATCCAACGAGTACGCGGGTGCCTATTGTTATTTATTTGAAAAGCAATGATAAAAAGCGATATTTGGAATTAGAAAAAACAGCAAATGAAATATTGCCTAACATATCGATAAGTAACAATAAATGGAAGGTTGGATTTTCAGTAGACGAAAATGAGAATTTTGTTTTTCATGCAGAAGATATGCAGGGTGACAAAAAGGAAACGTCTATAGGGTACTTAATGCAACGGCTTAGTGGCATTATACTGGAAAAGGAGTAACAAAGATGCCCGTTAATATCCAACAAGCAGAAGATCTTTGGCAATTAATTAAAGAAACAGATAATGTTAGTGATAATAGAATCAAAATGTTAGAATTTTCTGAGATTCTTCTTAAGCATGCTAGTATGAATGAAAAACAGATTGAAGAGATTCAGGAAGCAGAATATCTTACTGATTTAATGATTTACTATTTAAATATTGCAGAATATTGCAACCATTTTTTAGATACTGCTCTGCACTATATCGAGCCAGAGCATAAAGCCGGAGATTTTGCGAAAGATGTTGAAAACACAAATAAAAAAATTTCAATCTCCCGTGAAATGACTCAGGGACTTAAAAGTCAACATCAAGCTCTGTTCCAGAAAAAAGATGAGCTTGAGGCAGAAAATCAACAATTGTCGGATTTAAAAAATGAAATATTTGAGTTGCAGTCGATTGAAGAGGCGATTAAGCCTGAAAATATTGATAGATTGAAGGGAGAAATTGAAAGGATAAAAGTAGATGTGGAGCAAAGAAAGCCTGATCTGGAAAAAAGCGAAAAAGAACTTGCTGAATTAAAAAAATTGGAGGAAAACATTAAAACCCATCAAAACGCTATTGAAAACGAAAAAAAAAATTCGCTTAAAGAATTGAAAAAACGATCTATTGATTTTGCAGGAACTCTTGATTCAAAATGGCACAGCATGGATCAAGAATTAGAAAAATCAATTCACAAGCTCAAACTTAAGAACAACCAATATTTGGAAATATTGAAAAAGCTCGATTCGTGTTGCGAAAAAATAGAAGAAGTGACAAATGTTGAAGAAGACAATAGGGAGCTTTACAAGAAACATTTACATATAAATTCTGAAATAATCGAAAATATGAAAGAGATACCTGATTTAGAAAGCGTTATAATCCATCAAAGCGATAAAATTTCAGAAATTAGGTCGAATGTCCAAGGACAATTGGAGAAATTTGATCAACAACTCAGTGANCTAGTTGAAATTAAAGAAAATATCGTGTATAAAATCCGCAGATTGAATAAGTCAAGCTTATATGGCCAGTTTTGAAATGACAAAAAGTTTTTTACCTTATTGTCGGAAATTGGTTAATTGGTTGTCACTTTACTAATTTATCTGTCCACATCTGCAGAACTTCTTTACCTGGAATCCCTGCTAAAAAAGCATTATCATTCAAAAGATGTATTTCAGTCTTCCTTTGTGACTTGCCATAAAGATGGCCAATTTGGTATTTGTATCTTGGAGTTAAACAATAAACTTTTTGATTTGATGAGCCACGTAATGCCCTCCCATCATTTAGTTCGGAATTATAGGGCCCATCAATAAGGATATCAATACAACCCAAAAAATTTTGTATACCGGCCTGTTGGCTATTAATATATGTTTTATACAGCTCTTCCATCGTGTAGCCGGTATAAACAATTACCCCCAAATTTTTTTTCTCTCTAATTGACTTGATTAATTTAAATAGGTTATTAGCCTGTAAAAACGGCTCTCCTCCTGAGATCGTTATTCCTTCAATATTTTGAAAGGATAAGATATACTGGCTCATGTCTTCGACTCGAACTTCTTTGCCGCCTTTCAGGGTTTGAGCTCCTGGTGACATACAGCCCGGACAGTTACGTTGGCATCCCTGAACCCAAAGCGCAAAGCGTTCGTAAGGTCCAAGAACTCGGGTTTTGGGAAGGCAATAATATAAATATAAACGATTCATCTTTGCCCTCTTTTGCAACGTGGGGAACATTGAACTTTTTTTTCATCACAATGTCAACTTGCCGGATGAGTATCATTGTAGATTCTTCAGTCAGTTTTTTATGATTAAAAAGTCACCCTCCTCAGCGACACTATACCCTGCTCCTTAAAATAGATGTTTTCATATAATCTGCCCGGACTTTTTAAATTACCGTATAAGATCGTGGTTCGTTTCGCTCTTACGATCTATCCTTGTCTGTTAGCCTTTTCTATTGAGAAAACTTTATAAAGTAAAATATAAAAAACTTCAAGAATAACCACAATTATTAAAAGATTGCTTCCTATTTCAACAGCGCCTCTCCAGTTTCCATTACTTGACTCATATAACATTATTAAAAACAAAGATATTGGAGCTAAAAATGAAAACATGGTATGATATAAAAAAACATTACCAAATCGAAGGCCCATAAATTTTATAATAAACAGTAGAAATATTAGTATGAACATGTAAATGATAGGATGCCCTTCAATAATAAGGCCTGTGATATAAATTAATAGTGAATCAAAGCCACTGAAAAGCATGTGTCCAAGAATTTTATAAATTTCTTGCCATCCCCATAGTCCAACTTGCAATAATATCGATAAGACCAAAGCCCCAAAGAAGAATGCTTGGAAAAGCCAATAAGTCGGGCTTTTAACCCCGCCTTTTGCCCTAATATAAGCCCTGAAAGCAACGAAAATAATGAGCATCAATGCGGCTGCCCAATGTGGAATATATCCCCTGGATACTATTTCAATGATTAACACAGTGATGCCTAATGCCAGAAAAGGTTCGATAATATACATAATTTTTACTCTTTTCCCAGCAATTCACGGTTACTACTTATCTGTTCATCCTGAATCCGTGAAATTATGACTTTGGTAGTCGGCGCCAAGTAACCGCTCAATAAACCCCATCTTCACAGCATAAAAGGACTATGCCATGATCCTCCGAAAATTACAATTCATGAAGGAGGCATCATGGCTCAATCCCGAA
>SL_8KL_010_SEDDRAFT_10005210_pt1 | contig 10244 bp, 12 predicted proteins | sample SodLakKL_010_SED_4_FD_11160 | JGI IMG/M metagenome (IMG submission 11160) | reverse complement strand
AGATGGTGGAGAAAAGGCGAAGAGATAGATATAGTCGGTCTGGATAAAGACAAAAAAAGAATAATCTTCGGAGAATGCAAGTGGAGTAAAAACAAGGTTGGGATGAACTTGCTCAACGATCTGAAGGAAAAATCAAAGAAGGTGAGATGGAAGAACGATGATAGAAAGGAAAAATATGCTTTGTTTTCCAAATCCGGATTTACAGACAAGTTAGAAGAACACGCCTCAGGATCCGAATCCTTCAATCTATATTCTCTAGAAGACATGAAGAAGAGGTTCTGATTTACAAATTCTACAAACTCTTTAATCACTTATTGAGGCCCCTAGTCAGAAACCACTTCAAAACTGGTAATTAATTCCTCAAGGTCGGCAGTCTTCTCTCCTACTCTCACCCGCAACATCCTCCTCAGATACCAGCGAGCCGAAGACCTTAAAAAATAAGAAAAATAATAATAAACTAGAAAAAGGAGATCTAGATGAAATTTGACCTGCACATCCATTCCAAATATTCAGGAGATTCTAAATGTGAACCTCGTGATATAATTAAAACTGCAGAAAATAGAGAGCTGGACGGAATTTCGATCCTGGATCATAATTCAATAAAGGGATATGAAAAAGCCCAAAAAGTTGATACCGATCTGATCATCGTTCCAGGGATGGAGGTGAGCACTCCAAACGGCCATATAATAGCGATGGGTCTTCGTGAAGAGATAGGAAAACAATCATCAATATCTGAAGCGATAGATAGGATTAGAGACCGGGGTGCTCTTGCGATAGCGGCACACCCACATAGGTTTTGGTCGGGGATAGGGGAAAAGAATGTATTAAAAAATGAATGGGACGGTATCGATGGTCAGAATGGAAGAGGATGGGGATTCAGGAACAGACAAGCTAGAGCTTTGGCTGAAAGATTAGGACTCCCCATAATCGGAGGGAGTGACAGCCACAGATTGAAGACCATTGGAAAGGCTGCTTTTACGAAAATGGAAGGAGTTGAAACATGGGAAGATGTCATAAAAAAGATGGAAAAAGGTGAGACAGAAGTCGGAGGCGAGGACAGGACCTTCACACAAACTTTTTTCTATGTACGGAGAGCTATCTCAGGATACGTTATGAGAGGTTTTGAATCGATCTAACCCTATATATCCCTAAATCTTGAGATGAGATATTATTGCTCCCATTCTGAGTGCTTTCATTTTCTAAGTCTTTCGATATCAGTTTTTGCTTCTTCCCGAGCAGGCTCCTCATGAGGGGAAAACCAGCGCAGTCCTACCTCTTACCCAAGCCCAACCAACCGCTTGCTCTCTTCCCAAAGCTTCTTCTGCTTCTTCACGTCGTAGGATTCAGCGGAAGAGCCCTTTTCCTCTCCCTTAGAAAAGTACTTTCCAGTTTCTCCGTCATATTCAGTGATCAACTCGACTATCTCTTCTCCAGCTTCTTCAGGACTTCTCATCAAGAATGAAAACAATGTGTAAAACAGCTTTGCTATAATCGTATCACTGCCAAAGTTCGATCCCACAGCTCCTGGATTGTAGCTCATAACCGAAACAGAATTTTCATTGAGTTTTTCCGCCAATTTATAGGTAAACATCACCAGGGCCAATTTGCTGTTGTTGTAGGCTCTCCAACCGCTAAAATAACTGGAATTTTTACCCTGAAGATCATCGAAATTCAAACTTCCCCTTTTATGAAGTCCAGAGGTAACATTGATGATTTTTCCCGAAGAACCCTTCTTGATCATATCTATCAAAAGATACGTGAGTAAAAAATGTCCGAGATAATTGGTCGCAAATGTCTTTTCGTTACTCTCTTCGGTTATTTCCTTATTAGAAGATATCATGCCCGCATTGTTTACGAGTAAGTCCAACTTTTCGTATTCCTCCTTAAATTCTCTAACGGCTTTTCTCACGGAACTCATCAAAGACAGATCACAGAGAAGGAAAAATATTTCTTCGTTTTGAGTTTTGTATATTATTTCTTTTTTAGTCTCCTCACAACGTTCCTCATCCCTGCACAGCAGAACCACTCGAGCTCCTCTCTCCGCTAATTTTTCAGCTGTCGCTTTCCCGATGCCAGAGTTTGCGCCGGTCACCAAAGCTGTTTTACCTTCCAATTCCATATCAACCACCTATTTTACAAAAAACACCTCTAAAATAGCGAGGTATACTTCCGAGAATGTCTCAATAATTCGATCACTCACTTCTTGATATCCTCCCTAGTGATAATTAATTCTTTCCAAAAATCAGCCAACACAAATAGTAGCTCCTGAACGACAGATTTCGATAAATCTACTTACTTTATAGTGACTTACTCAATATCATCTAGAAGCACACCTCTACTCTTATCATGTCTCTGCTGCCGGCAGACCCGAAATCCTTCCACCAACTTACTATAAATTATCGTCCTGGTCCGGCAAGTTCAAAAAAAATACATTAATCATAGTTAACATACTAACTTACCATTTCACCCGACCAGCCCTCCTTCAATCATCAAATAGATCGCAACTATCAACCCTATCAAAGCTGGTAGGTGTCCTGCAAAGAGGTAATAAAGCTTCTTCACAAAGAGCTGATTGTCTTCATTCAATGGGCCTTCAACCTTATTGAACAACCATACCATCAATATCGAGCAGGAAGTAGACAGACCCAGTATAACAGCACCGTAGAAGTACATATCAGCGGCATGCATCCCAAGATCGACTTCTAGGCCTGTTAAACCTGCGAGTGTCAAACCCTGGACAGATATCAATAAACCAAATATTGCAAGGGTTTCGAAAATGGTAAGAAAAATCATGTACTTTCCAAAATCATTTTTAGATCCCTTCTCACGCTCATTCAGTCCACTCATCGCCTCTCTAAAGATGAATGTCCTTCCTAGATTGGCGAAAAAACTGCTCAGACCTACCGCGATCAAAGCTCCCATAGCTACTCTAACTTGCGCATCAGATTGAACACCGAATATGTATACCAACATCGACACCAAGATCGTATACATAAAAGCCGGTACGGCTAACATAGAATAGACCATTGCATATCTAGAGAGAACATCTCTCAGAGTTTCTTTTCCTTCTAATATGCTTTCCGTAGTTTCTGAAGGAAGCGAATCTAAGACATTTTTCCTTTCTTTAATCGCTTTACTGAAAGCAATTAAAAAACCGGCACCACCGAGCAATATCGATAACAGCATCCAGGGATAGATTTCGTTCATGTCTCGGTATTTTAAATTCCATATAAATATTTTGTTGACCTCTATTAAATCATTACCTTAAGATGTACTGATCATACACTCATGAATATATTGCTTCATATAATATCCTTATCNCTCCTCTCTAGTGACCAGCTCTTTACCCTCTTTTATCCTTTCTTCTATCAATCCTTTGAATTTTGGGTGAGAGGCTATCACCTCGGTAACCACAAATTCCACTTTTTCATGTTCCCCTTTCAGTTCCTCTACGAGCTTCGGCAGATCATCTTGCACGTGTTTTCCTGGGAACAAAAAGACAGGAACGACCACAATTTTTGAGACTCCTCGAGAGATTAATTCTTCCGCCGTTTCTTTTAAACCAGATCCAGTAAATTCCAAAAAAGCGTGTCGTATCTCGGTAATATGATCCTCAACTTCTACATCCTCTACAAACTTTTCGAAGGCACGATTGGATTCTTCTCTTCTACTTCCGTGGGAGAAAAGTATTACACCGGTTTTTGCCATGATTAGAAATAAAACAGGATGTTATAAAGTTTTATTAATCGGAAAATTACAAATATCTAGACACCGTTCTTTTCCAACCCTGTGAATATTTATGGCTAAAGAAAAGAAGTATGAGAAGATTGAGGAGGATGAGGAAAGAAAAACGCTTACGACAAACTCTGGAGAACCGGTACCGGACAATCAGAACTCAAAGAGCGCCGGTCCCGAGGGTCCATTGCTGATGGAAGACTACCATTATCTAGAGAAGATGGCCCAGTTCAATAGAGAAGAGATACCGGAAAGGATAGTTCACGCTAAAGGAGGAGGAGCTTTCGGCACTTTTACCGTTACCAACGACGAGATAAGTAAATACACTATGGCAGATCTTTTCTCTGAAGAAGGTAAAGAGACTGACGTGTTCGTGCGATTTTCTACTGTAGCAGGTTCACGTGGTTCGCCAGATACTGTCCGAGATCCAAGAGGTTTCGCTGTCAAATTCTACACTGAAGAGGGGAATTGGGACCTCGTTGGGAACAATACTCCCGTTTTCTTCATAAGGGACCCATCGAAGTTCTCCGATTTTATCCATACCCAGAAGGAACTGCCTGGAAGCGGATTGAAAGATCCGACACCTCAATGGGATTTCTGGTCACTGTCTCCAGAATCCCTACATCAGATAACCATCCTTTTTAGCGATAGAGGTATCCCTGCGACCTATCGCCATATGAACGGGTATTCCAGCCATACTTTCTCGCTCTATAATGAGGAAGGAGAACGCTACTGGGTCAAGTTCCATTTCAAGACAGACCAAGGTATAAAAAATCTAGATCCTGAAGAAGCGAAGAGACTAGCTGGCGAGAATCCTCATTATCATCGTGAGGACCTATGGAAGGCTATAGAAGAGGGCAACTATCCCACATGGACTTTGAAAGCGCAGATAATGCCTGAAGAAGAAGCTGAAGAGTACCACATCAATCCTTTCGATCTAACGAGAGTATGGCCCCACAACGATTATCCTTTGATCGAAGTAGGTACATTAGAGCTTAACGAGAATCCTGGTAATTTCTTCCAAGACGTAGAAGAAGCTGCGTTCTCTCCAGCTCACGTTGTCCCCGGAGTAGGACACAGCCCAGATAAGATGCTTCAAGGTCGTATCCCTTCCTACGATGATGCCCACCGTTACCGTCTCGGCGCTAATTTTGAAAATATACCTGTGAATAAGCCGAAGAACGCAGAGAAGAACAACTATCACCAGAACGGCTTTATGCGGAGCGATGGAAATCTCGGCTCGGGACCAAATTACGAGCCGAACAGTTTCGGCGGTCCTGTTGAGGACCCTTCCGTCAAAGAACCTCCACTGAAGATCTCAGGAGACGCTGATCGTTATGAAGCTCAAGAGCGTGTAGACAATTACAAGCAGCCTGGTGATCTTTTCCGAAAGGTGATGAGTGAAGAACAGCGCCAACACCTTATGGATAACTTTGCGGATAGTATGGAACCTGTAGATGAAACCATACAGAAACGACAATTGGTGCATTTCTACAAAGCCGACCCAAGATGGGGACGCGGCGTAGCGGAACGTTTGGGAATAGATATAGAGGAAGCGGTATCCGACGAACTTCTAGAACTGCCTGACGAGAAGATAGCCGAAGCGCCGGTTGTTGAAGACCTGTTGGATTAGGAGCCCAATCTTCGTTACAAGGAAATCATTCGAATCATATTCGATACAGAGAAGAATAGATAGAGTAGGGACTCTAACGCCCAAATCTTTGGCAACTCAATTCCCAACCATTCAAATAAGCTGTATCCCAGCAATTCCAGGAACAATAATATCGCCAGTATTATTATCACTATCGGTGCAACATAGATAAACAGGTAAGCCAGCAGCGCGAGTAGAATTAAGATCCCTATGTATATCAGTAACGTCATCCACATCTCTAACAGTTCCTATATTTATATTACCAGATCTTCTATTAATAAGTTAGGTGCTCTTGTAAAAGCTAAAGAAGCAAAAATTATAATCTTGTGACCAATTAGTGGGCAGAAGTGCTCGGTAAAAACAAATAAATTGGTCGCCCTATTACATTACAAGGTGAAAAAGATGAATATAGAAACCGATGATATGGACGATGTTGAGGAACTGAAAGAAGTGATGGAGACGTTGAATGAGACCGTACCTGATTTGATATCTGGAATAGTTAAGGCGATATACAATACGGAAGACAGTAAAAACTTGGCGAAGAGCACCGCAAATTTCTACAAAGAGTTAGTAGACGCGGGGATGGAAGAAGACAAAGCTTACGAACTCACTAGAGACTTCATGGAGAGCCGAGATGTGACTTCCGTTGTGAAGAATATCCTGAGCGAAAAGGGCGGTTTCATCGATGAAGACTTCGATGAAGAAACTAGCGAAAAGATCAAAAAGAAAATTGAAAAGAAGATGGAAGAAAAGATGGACGAGGAATGGGAATAGATGAAAGAAGGTAAGAGAGACGGAAAACCACTGTTGGCTTTAAAAGTCTTAGTGGCATCTCTTCCTCTCCTTCTAAAGATCGCTCTCGTCTATTTGAAATTTAAAAGAGCTACGAAGAAGAGAGAGAAGATATTCAGGAAAACTTTGAAGAAAGAAGGTGTTGAAGATCGAGTCGCAGAAAAACTTGTAGAGGAGTTACCAGAGATCAGTATAAGAGATTTTCTCTCAAATAAAGTTGGTAAATTCGATCTTTGAATGCAATCAGTAGAAAATCAGCTAAGAGGCTGTTATCATGAGTGAGGAGGAAGAGTCAAAGGAGAAGGAGCTCAAGGAAGAAATAGAAACCTTGAAAAATCAGATAAGCGGACTCGAGAGTATGATAAATAACTTGATGAATTTGCACAAGACCGTTCTTGACAAGGCTTCTGCAGCCTCTGACGTCGAGGAAAGATACATGAAGATGCTCTCAATTTACAAAAGATTCGGTAAGATATCTCCCGCTCAAATTTCCGGGATAAAAGACCCTATTTCCGAAAAAATAGTGGAGATATTGTTTGACAATAACTCTTTAAACATAACTCAGATCACAGGAAGACTGAGGGAGAAGAAAGGTAGCGCTTCAAGACATACAGTGAGAAAGAAATTAAGAACACTGGAGAAAGAAGGAGTTGTAAAGAAAACAGACGAAGGTAAAGGAAAGAATTACGAACTCACGGAAGAAAAGATCAATGAATGGGCAGAAATACTCGGTATTAAAAAATAGATTGATCAAACTTATAAATTGACTGAGGTATAGTAGATGAAAGCTCTAGATGAGGGTGAAAAAGGCGCAGGAAAAGCGCTAACCGTAAAAGATTTAGAAAAAACGTATCCGCAGTGGAGAAAGGAGCCTACTAAGGCTGTAGATGGTATCTCCTTCTCCGTAGATGAGGGAGAGATCGTAGGCTTTCTAGGACCAAACGGAGCTGGGAAAACCACTACTATAAAATGTATATGCGGGCTCGTCGAGCCGACAAAAGGAGATATAGAGATATACGGTATAGACGTGGTCAACGATACTAGAAAGGCTGTGAGCAATACTAGTGCAGTTCTTGAAGGAAACAGAAACATATACTGGAGATTGACAACTAGAGAAAATCTAGAGTTCTTTGCAAGGTTGCATGGAAGGAGTTTAAAAGAGGCGGAACCTGAGATAAAGGACCTGTTAAAAAGGTTCGATCTTCAAGATAGAGAGGATATGCCAGCTAGAAAACTTTCGAGAGGTATGCAGCAGAAGTTGGCTTTGAGCTGCGCCTTGATTAGAGGGACGGATTTTTTACTCCTGGATGAACCTACTTTAGGTTTAGATGTGAAGACTTCCAAAGAGATGAGAGCGTTCGTTAAACAACTAACATCTAACGGAGGAAAAACGATACTATTGAGCAGCCACGACATGAATGTGGTTGAAGATGTATGTGAAAGAGTGATCATCATGAATGAAGGAAAAATTCTAGCTAACGACAGCGTGAACAACTTGAAAGATATATTCAATGTGCATCTTTATGATTTTATACTTAAAGGAGAACCGAAACTCTCCGAACTGAAAAATAAATATGAAATCACCGACATACACTATGAAAACGGTAAAACTAAGTTAAGAGTGTCTCTGAAGAACTCCGATTCTTTTTACGAGTTGGTAAATCACCTTCAGAATAAAAATGTAGAACTAGAGGAAGTCAAAAATTTAGATAAAAATATGGAGGAGATCTTCATGGACGTTATCGAGAGGAAGGGTGTGATAAATTGAAAGAACACATCATCTTTTACTCCGTAGTGAAAAAATATTTCATCGAATTGAAAAGATACTTTTTGAACACGCTGATGACAATGGTTGGAATATTCATTCTATTTTTGTTAGTGTTCTTTGGATTGAGGAGCTTTGAAGCGGGCACTGAAACTTTACAAGGTAGCATCGTAGGATTCGCGATGTGGATCTTTGCCGTGATGGCTTATAGTGAGATGTCATGGGGCCTGCTTCAAGAGGCGAGAGACGGTACCTTAGAACAATTATATCTGACTCCTTCGACTTTTAGGAGGATTTCAGCATATCGTGTCTTCGGCTCTTTTATCTTTCAATTTATACTGTTCATAACATTTCTAGGAATAATGATGGTCGTCACAGGAGAGTACCTGAGTTTGAATCCAGGTGTTATTATTCTGATAAGTCTTACACTACTTTCAGTTTACGGCCTTGGTTATATCATGGGCGGACTCTCACTAGTATTCAAGAAAGTACAGGCAGGCAATCAGATACTTCAGTTCTTATTTATACTTCTTTTAGTACTTCCAACGATCACGGACCACCAAATAATCTATTTCGTCCCGATATCATGGGGAAACCTCATGATCAACAGGATGATGATCGACGGCTTATCACTTCTCGATTTTACCCTATTCGAATATTTAATACTGTTCGCAAATTCCTTCGCCTACTTGATCGTTGGGTTGTTCATATTCAGTCTGATGGAAAAAGCAGCGAAAAAGAGAGGTCTGCTCGGTCACTACTGATATGTTTCCACAAATACAGTGTATTCCTTTAAAACCTAGAAAGTAGCGATGGAAGGTGAAATATTTTATTAAGAATCTATAAATGAACAACCATGATTATTTATAGAACTCATTACACTGTAATATAATGGTGTGATGTACTTGATAAAAAAGAAATTAAGTTTTGGAATAGCTGTAGTGATGATACTGGCAAGTGTCACGGTTCTATTTTCAGCAGGTACTGTTGAAGCTCATTCACCTAGTGACGTCAGTATAGACTATAATATAGAGGAAGAAGAACTAACCGTTGATATCACTCATTCTGTAGGAGATCCACAGAGCCATTATATCTACAACGTTGTCGTAGAGGTAGATGGCACAGAAGAGATAAATGAGGAGTATGATGAACAGCCTGACGATACAAATTTCCAGTACACCTACGATCTGGTAGCAGAGCCAGGCAGTACCATCGTAGCCACTGCTTATTGTAATCAGGGAGGTTCAGGATCGGATACATATGAAGTGGAGGATATTGAAGATATAGTTTTAGAGGAATTCACAGTCAACGAAGAAGAAGAAGACGTAGAGCTCAAATTTGATGAAGTTGTGGAGATATATGCTAGTGTTACTAATAACATGGAAGAAGAAACAACGATGGTTGTAACAGTAGAAAGAGACGATGAAGAAGTACACTCTTGGGAAGAAACGGTGTCCGCAGACGGAGGAACCGGAGTGATTGACGAAACTCACGATCACGAAACTTGGGACGCAGGCGACTTCGTAGTGAGATTAGAAGTTGAAGATGTTGAGAGGACCATTGATGTTACAGTATTAGAAGAACTTGTAGAGGAGTACCAACTCACGATAAACATAGACGGGGAAGGCAGCGTAACTGTTGAATGGAATGATCATACAGAGGTAGTTGAAGACTCTAGTACCTTCGACATCGCAGAGGATACAGAAATAACGCTCACAGCAGAAGCGGATGATGGTTGGGAATTCGTAAACTGGGATATACCTGAAGGTCATGAGGATTACGTAGACGAAGAAGACGAAACGATAACGTTCCCGCTACATACTGATTTTTCGACAACAGCGACATTTGAAGAAGAGGAGGAAGATGACGGTATACCGGGATTTACCTCAGCCCTACTGTTATTGGCAGTGTTTATAGCTATAGCGGTTTATTATAAAAAATCGTGAAGTGTACTCTAAGAGTAAAACTAAATCTTTTACTTTTTTTCTATTTTTTAAAAGTCCATAACTAGGAAATTTTGAAACCAACATATTCGTTTTATTTTACTCATTTTTCCATAAAAAAACTCGTTGTCAAATCCATGGTATTCTACTGATCGGTTAAGAGAGAGTTTGAAAATTTTATCAAAAAGATGAGAGAAGAATTGTTTTTAGACTGTTATATTGTAGAAAAGTACTTATAGAAACCAAACAGACCTATGGATGTAAAATATGACAGAAGAACTCTTTGAAGAATCGAAGGAAGCCTGTAAGGCCGTTGCAGAAAAAGTGGAAGAGATGGACGAAGAACTTTCACCGCTAG
>SL_8KL_010_SEDDRAFT_10005208_pt1 | contig 10246 bp, 12 predicted proteins | sample SodLakKL_010_SED_4_FD_11160 | JGI IMG/M metagenome (IMG submission 11160) | reverse complement strand
CACTTGGAAGATGACATCCCATTTTATATCGATTGTATAGAAAGATATGGAGAGCCAGTGTTGGAATTGGCCTGTGGAACCGGCAGAGTCACCATACCTTTGGCCAAAGAAGGGATCGATATTATCGGGCTCGATGTTTCTGGGAATATGTTGAAGAGAGCTAGAGAGAAAGCCGCAGAGAGGAACACCGATGTGGAGTTCATCAAAGGCGACATGAGAGACTTTTCTCTTGATAGAAACTTCAATACCATCTTATTACCGTTCAATACCATGCAGCGGCTCATAAAGTTCAAAGAGTACGAATCTCTTTTTTCAAGGGTTCGTCAACACCTATCAAAAGAAGGCAGGTTCGTATTTGAGATATTCAATCCGGATTTTGATATAATAGTCGATGCCTTAAACGAGAATTCAGATGAGGAATCCGAAGTCATCAGATACGACGATCCATATGGGAACGGAAAGGTCCGGGTAACAGAAAAAACGGATTTTGACCCTTCAACACATATGCTAGATATGGAGTGGTATTATCATATCGATGATGAATTGGAAGCAGTAAAAGATTGGAAGTTGAGGATACTTTTCCCCAAGGAGATCGACGCCACCCTTAGATACAATGGATTCAAAGTAGAAAAAAAATATGGAGATCATGATCGATCTGAGTTCTCTGCCGATTCGGACACGCAGATAATCGTATGTAAAAAGAATGCCTGAGTTTAACTATCTTTTCTCTCAAATTCACTAGATTACGTATTTTTTCAAAGCCCAAGCGACACCGTTTTCATCACAATCAGGAGCGACATCCCCCGCTATCTTTTTCACACGGTCTGGAGAATTACCCATGGCGATGCCCTTTCCTACAGACCTCAGCATCTCGATATCGACGTGATCATCTCCTATGGCAAGAACTTCTTTCATAGAGACCTCCATCCGCTCACAGACGATCTCCAGCGCGTTCTTCTTGGATATCCCTCCTGGATATACTGTGAGGCCTGTGAAATCTTCGGAACGATGATGTCTGTCGATCTTCACCTCTTCGGAAAATTTTGATGCATGATTCTCGAAATCTTTCATTCCTTTCAAACCGTTGTCTCCCAGATGCATCATGAAGGAAACGGGTGGACCTTCTTTCAGGGCTTCCATATTCTTGTCTACGATCTCAGTTATCGGATCTATATATTTATCGTTCTGACCTTTTCTTCTTTTGCGGAACTTTTTCTCCTTGAAAATAGTAGTCATCTGATAGCCTCTCTCATCGGTATAGGCTGCTAGTTCCTCAGCAATATCAGGATCCAAAAAAGCCTCGAACCAGTCATCTGAACTGGTCCTATCTTTCCATCCCGGTCCCACTACTCTAGCACCATTGTTACATATGAGCGGATAGGCATCGATGTCGAGCCTTTCTAATATCAGCGAGGTCGAGAACCGCATCCTAGTTGTAGCTGGTATCACCGGTACGCTGATATCTAGGGCTTTCTTAACCGCTTTTTCGTCTTTTGGATGGATATTCTTATCATTGCACAAAGTCCCGTCAAGGTCCATAACGACTGTTTTGAAGTCCATCTGTCACGGGGAAAACATTCTAGATATAAAATTATATCCATCTCGCAGAAAGATTTCTAAGAGTAGGATAGACAAAAAGTTTTTCTAGATAGTATCACAAAGAGGATCCTAGTTCATTTATTCTGTTCTTTTCCTCTAAAATACTGAAGCATCCTGATATAATCATCCAATGCCTCGTCAGTAACTCCTACGATGAACCTTTCAATTTCATCTGTCAATTCCAGATCCAATTTATAGATAGCCCGTCTGATAATTTTAGGTCTCAACCTTTCTACCAACTCTGAGTATTCAACACCCACAAGATATGCATATTCTTTAAGAATGACATCCAAAACGATCAACCTTTTGTATCTTTTTGGTCTTATATCTTTTATCCCCTTTAACATTTCATTTACTAACTCCAAGTTATCATTAGACATATTATCGATAGATTAATATGACTACTGATTATTTAAAATTTCTGACCATGAGCTCTATCTCTCTCATCTTAGCTTCCAAAAACAAAAAAAGAGAAAAAGTGGATATTGTTAGCATCGGATATCGGGAGACATAAGAAAATATGAAAGGCATATACTTTCTGATTTTAAAGTTAGATGAGCCGACAAAAAATAGGATAGGTGCATTAGGTGAAATTCAATTTCAAGATGGCAGGTACATCTACGTCGGGTCGGCTCAGAATGGCTTGGAAGGAAGGATCTCAAGACATTTGGGATCTGAAAAGAGTAAACATTGGCATATAGATTATCTCTTGGAGAGCGCGGAGATCGAAGAGGTACTGGCGTTTGAGATGGATAAAGAAAAGGAATGCGAGTCGGCTAAAGTTCTAGGGGATATATTCGATAGAGTAGAAAATTTTGGCTGTACAGATTGTGATTGCGATTCCCATCTATTTTTTACCCAGAAAAGCTTGGATGGGCTGATACAAAAAATAACGGCCGAAATAGGCAGGGAAGGGATCGAATCAAAAGATCTCGAACTTCAGTAACTTTTTTATTTGATACCTCATTGTAGTGCCTGAATCACAACGGGCCCGTGGGGTAGCTTGGTCGATCCTTCGGCGTTCGGGACGCCGGTACCCGAATTCAAATTTCGGCGGGCCCATCTTTTCTCCCTTTATCTCAGAGAGATAAAGAGTTCATTTAATTTTAGAATCTGACTTCAACAATTTTTCTCAGCCTCTTGAAGACCAGACTCCGTCGGGTATTTCGTCATAAACGTCTTGCTCTTCCCCCGAGTGATCATCTTTTTTGGTTTCAGACTGTATCTTTTCTATTATCTTATCCTTCTCAAAAAGCCAGTAATGGATCCTCCATTCTCTCCCATCATAAAGAGTGGTCTCTTCTCTTTCGGTGGTCAACAATCCCGCATCTTCAAGCATGTAGAAAACGTCTCTGTCCTCCTGCTCCAATATATTGTCGATTATCCTGTCGTTGAAGCCAAAAAAATTCAGAACATGTTCTGCCATCATCTGGGCGGCGCTGGTCTCCATACCTTTTTCATCTATGCTGTTCTTTATCGCGGTGGTGAGTTCATCAACCTTTATTGATTCTAGAGATCCTCTATCATATCGAATAAGACCATCGTCTTCTCCATCACTCATATTTACAAAACCTCTTCTCTGTTTTTCTATTAATTATTTTGTGAAGCATAGTATAAATAGTTTGTGTCATAAACATGTGAAAATTGAGAGCTCAAGCTCAAATCGACTTCGTTCCATCAGGACATCGATGCTCATAAAATTCAATCGAACAACCTGTTTATCATCCACTCTTCATCGAATTCTACCAGGTCTTCGTAGCTCTCACCTGTACCGACGAAAAGCATGGGTTTACCCACTGCGTGACCTATAGAAAGTGCGGCTCCACCCTTCGCATCCGCGTCTATTTTGGTCAGTACGACCCCGTCGATGCCAACGGATTTTTCGAACTCCCTTGCCTGTTCTACGGCATCGCTTCCAGCCAATGCATCGCCCACGAAGATGATCATGTCGGGTTCTGCGACTCTCTTTATCTTCTCCATCTCATTCATCAGATTCTTATTGGTCTGCATCCTACCTGCTGTATCTATAAGGACAACGTCTTTTCCTCTGGCTTCAGCATGTTCCTGTGCGTCATAGGCCACTGCTGCAGGATCGCTGCCTTTAGAATGTTTGATGACTTTAAGACCCAAATTGTTGCCGTGTTCCTGTAACTGCTCAAGAGCCCCTGCTCTGAAAGTATCGGAGGCCGCCAGCACACAACTATACCCTTGATCCTGAAGTCTCTGTGCTATCTTAGCTATGGTGGTGGTCTTACCGGTGCCGTTGACCCCTACGAACATGATAGAAAAGGGCTTTTTTCCTTTTTCTACTTTTTTATCAAAATCTACCTCTTCCGTTTTCAGCGCTGTTTTGACAGCATTTCTAAGGCTAGCTCCCACCACCTCTTCTAGTTCGTACTTGCGTCCTATCTTTCTACCGATGAGGTCTTCTTTGACTTCTTCCTGGATCTCATCTACCACCGGGAGAGCCACATCCGCCTCCAAAAGAGATACTTTCAAGTCCCAAAGTATATCTTCTATCTTGTTCTCCTTTATCTTTGAGCCCCATCCGTCGACAAAAGCTTCTTCAGGCTCGGATTCTATCTCCTCTTTACTGGATTTTGTCAAACCAGATAATTTATCTTTAAGTTTCTCGAACATCTTTTCTCTCGATCGTAAAATTTTCGTTTATTGGATAACTTGTCCTCCGCCCTGAGCTTGCTGCTGTTTCTGTAGTTCCTGGTATTCTTCTCTCAATTCCTGTTCCAATTCCTGAGCGTTCTCTGTCATTTTTTCTATCTGTTTTCCAAGTTCCTTTTTGTTCTCTTTGATCTTATCTTTCTTTCTCTCTATAATCTCTATGGCTTCGTCTATCTTCCTTTCTGCGGATAGATCGGCACCCAGCCCGATAAGGACTTGATCATTATCGCTGATCTTTGAGTGTACGTATGAATTGGCCCCTATAGGCACCATTATCTTCGTCCCTTCTTCTTTCTCCTCATATTTTTTCATCGTTTCTTTAGCCTGGTTGTGCTCCTCGAGAAGGTCATCCACCATTCCCTTATGTTCTTCCAACATCTGGATTTGAGATCTCATCTGTTCTAGCCTGTTCGCCTTCTGCTGTAATTCCATCTGATTTACCATTATCTTCATTCCTCCGCTTCTATTTTCTCTTTTATAAGATCATCTTCTACTTCTTCCTCATCCATCTCTTCTGTATCGTATATCTTGATGTTCGTTCTCTTGACGCGGTGTTTACTACCGAAGAGTGAATAGATCTTTTCTATAGCACCTTCTTCGTCCTCGCTTATCACTTCTTTTGAAAAGCGCTGCCATTCACCCTTCTTTTTACCCATCCTAAATTTTCCCATCACTCTGTGTACTTTCATCATCTTTCACCATGAATGTTTTGAGGATTGATTATGTGCTGATAAGGATGAGGGGTATTAAAAATTAACCCTGTTGTTTTATCGATCGTTGAAGGTTAAAAGCTTTCAACTAAAAATTGACGAGTTCATTCAATAACAACACATATATACCACGTCTCCCTAAAAATCCAGTAGTCGCGGGTTTTGTACCCGCTGGAGATGTGCCCAGAGTTTGGGTGAATCCACAAACAGTAAATACGTGATATCATGGCAGAAGATGTGGTTGGCGAAGAGGAAGAGGAATCGATGGAAACCCACCCTAGCATGTACAAATACATAGAGAAAGCTTGGGAACAGCCCAAAGAGGGCTATCTAAAAGAACTCCAGAGAAAAAGAATGAAGCAGTGGAGAAAAGATGATAATTTTAAGAGGATCGAAAGACCTACCAGGCTTGACAGAGCCCGAAAATTGGGCTATAAGGCCAAGCCCGGTTTTGTTTTGGCTCGAGTGAAGGTGAGAAGAGGTAATCTCAGAAAAAAAAGACCTAGAGCCGGTAGAGGGCCCAAGAGGATGGGCGTCAAAAAGATCACTCCAGACAAAAACTTACAGTGGATCGCGGAGGAAAGGACTTCAAGGCGTTATCCCAACCTGAGAGTTTTGAACTCATATTGGGTGGGTGAAGACGGTCGTAGAAAGTATTTTGAAGTCATCATGGTCGATCCGGACCATCCAGCTATACAGAACGATAAAGATATCAACTGGATATGCGAAGAAAACCAAAAAGGAAGAGTCTTCCATGGGAAAACTTCCGCAGGCAGGAAAGCTAGAGGGCTGCGAACCAAAGGTAAAGGTTCTGAGAAATCTAGACCTTCAAAAGAGAAGACAAGCGGGTAAGGTACAGGTCTCAGTAATCTAGGTCTTCAAAATCTGTAAACGGCTCCTTTGGAGCCTTTTCTGGATCTTTCACATATTCTAGATCTTCTTCTTTTATATCTTCTATCGGATGCTTTTCGCTCAGTTTTTCCTTTATCCTTTCTTTTAGCTCTTCTAAATTTTCCCCTTTCAGCGCTGAGATCTTCAATCTGCATGAATCAGTTCGATCCAGGTCTGATTTGTTTTCAACTTCGATGAATTCAACTCCCGTGAGTTCTTCTTTTATCTCTCTACAAAGTTCCTCCTGCTGATCCATGGGATAGCCGCACGTTTCCGTAGGATCGAAAATAAAAATTATTAGATCTGCTAGGCTCTCTAGGGCCTTTACAGCCTGCAATTCGATATCATTTCTCTCTTCTTTCGGCCTATCGAGCATCCCAGGTGTGTCGAGAAGTTGGCATTTCCTGTATCCTAAAAAGAAGTGTCCTATCCCCACTTCTCGAGTGGTAAAAGGGTAAACATCTATCTTAGGTTTTCCACTCGATATCTGAGCGACGAGTTCTGACTTACCCACGTTAGGATAACCTGCCACAGCCACCGTAGGATGTTCCGGCCTGATGTCAGGTAAAGAATTGAGTTTTTTTCTAGCATCCTTCAAAAACTCAAGATCTTCGTTTACCTGTTTGAGGAAGGAATCTGTCCTCGCGTAGGCCTGATTCATCACTCTCTCTATCTCTTCTTCATCTTCTTTGGAAACGACCTCTCTAGCTGCTTCCATGAGCGTTCTTTTTGCCCTCCTTTTAGCCCAATTTATCGCTCCAAGAGACTTTTTGAGTCGATCGATCCCTATAGTTATATCGATTATTTCATAATAAAATCTCGGTAAGATATCCAACGTTGGAAATTCATCCTCATATCTACTTATAGTGTCTTCTATTATGTGGGCGACCGTGTTTAGTTTGACTGAAGCGGTCTTCTTCTTCCTCTCGACTCTGTTTTTCGCCTCCTTTGTCTTTTTAGATGCACGGCCGAAGGCTTTATCGAGTATCTCTTCTGCGTTCATCACAGGTGAGATATTGAAATCCATTAGAGCCTAATTATACAGGGGGATGAATAAGGTTATCGGTTGATTAGACAGAAAAGAGGTGAAAAGGAAATAGTTAAAAAGGAGTAGGTTTTACCACCCTTTAGGTGCTCCAAATGGAAGAAGGAGATCTTATCTACGTGGATTACGATATATGGGTAATGCCAGACGGCGAAGACCAAGAACCTACTCTCTTCGATACTACCGATGAAGATAAGGCAAGGGAAGAAGAGATATTCGATGAGGACTCAGATTATGGTGCTCGTCCGGTAGTGATCGGTGGAGAGAACATAGTAGAAGGCTTCGCAGAAGCATTGAAAGAAGCAGAGATAGATGAGGAAAATTCTGTGGAGATACCTCCAGAAAGGGGTATAGGCAACAGAGACGCGGGAAAGATAGAGCTTTACAGCAGACGTGAGATGGAAAGGAGAGATATAGAGCCAGTGGAAGGAAAACAGGTTGAGATAGATAATCGAAGAGGACGAATAATCCAGGCGACAGCTGGAAGAGTAAGGATAGATTTCAACCATCCATTAGCGGGTAAAACCCTAAGATATGACTTCAAGATCATAGACAAGCCTGAAAGTACTGAAGAGATAGTCCAAGGCATACTTGAGATGGATTATCAGAAACTCGATTTCGACATCGAAGAGACTGAAGATGTTATAGATATAGTTCTACCGGAACAGTGTAAATACGATCAGAACTGGTTCGTAGCTAAATACAGGATAGTAGGTGATCTAAGAGATCATCTCGATGCAGAGAAGATACGCTTCATCGAAGAATACGTTGAAAAGGATGAAGAAGGGGATATCGAAGAGGAATTTGAAGAACTGGAGGAAGAAGCGGAAGAAGAGATGGAAGAGGCAGAAGAATCTGATGAAGAGTAACTTCGGTTGTTCTAAAAAACACTTCTTTACTCATACCGAGGGTAGTTGAAATCTTATGGGGATAAAATTTAGTTTCAAGGAATGGATAATGCTTTATCTGATGGTGGGTATTTTCGTCGCCATAACAGCCTATCTGATAACTTTTTTTTTCGACATCTCTGGTTCCGTGCTCGTTACGTTGAGTCTCATCGCGATATTTTTGATCTTCAAACTATATCAGTACATTAAAAAAGACGAAGAAAATGATACGAACCCTAAGGACGATGGAGAGTGACCTGGGCGGATATTTTATTATCGATTATCTCTTACTGGGCGATAAAAGGTTTCATGGAAACAGTTTTTTGTAAAGAATTTATGATGTATATCGGAGTAGGCTTGATCTATTTTTTTGGTATATTAGTGGTTCTGTTATGGTTGTTCAAGAGAAAAGTGCTTTGACCTTGATTAAAAAGATCACGATCATTCATAAAAATTTTTAACTACACCTCGAAGCAGGATAAACGGGCTTAGGGGGGATTCTGCTCAGAAAAATATAAAATTTTTCTAACCGTTCGTCTATTTTATTCAAAATACACTCGCGAACCCAAGGGTTCTCATCCCCCTCTTAAAAAGAAAGCGGGCGTAGGGGGATTCGAACCCCCGGCCTACAGCTTAGGAGGCTGTCGCCATATCCAGACTAGGCCACACGCCCTTTTTGTTTTTAGTGTGCGTAATCTGGTTATAGTAGGAATCTTTGATTCCTGCGTGTATCCAGACTATATTCAAGTGCATCTTGATGGCCTTGAATGTATGGGGAAAATATTTTTTGCATTTTCCCCAGTAGGCCACACGCCCACTTTTGTGTTAAGAGCAAGAATACACCTTCTAATTAAAATTTTACTCCTTACAGATGCACACCTCAATAGAAATATTTACAAACCATTTTTTCTATACACCTTATGATGGTCGAGTTAGATCTTGAAGAAGACGAAGAAGGAGAAAACTTGGACTGTCCGGATTGCGGTCAAGGATGGCTTGCCGTTGACCGAGACGGAAAGATGGTCTGCCAGAATTGCGGATCAAAATTCCACAGAAGAGAACTTGTCAAAAAGATCCGTAAACGCTCCTTCTAAGATTATAAACGAGCAGCGCGTAATGCATATCCGATAACCGAAACAAAAAAATTAAGAGGGATGTTATAATTGGAGGACCATGAGGATATCTGTCATAGGTGCTGGATATGTTGGACTGGTCAGCGGCGTTGGTTTCGCCAAACACGGTCATGACGTAACTTGCGTAGATATAGATGAGGATATAGTAGATTCTATAAACAATGCGATACCCCCTATCTATGAGGAAGGACTAAAAGAACTGCTTGAGAAGGTCGTCGATTCAGGGAGACTATCAGCCACGACCGATCTAAAAGGAGCGGTGGAAAAAACGGATATAACTTTCATCTGTGTCGGCACGCCTTCAAGAGAAGACGGAAGTATAGATACGGGCTCCATTGAGAGCGCGGCAGAAGATATTTCAGAGGCATTAGATGAAAAGGATGATCATCATATTATAGTTGTGAAAAGCACGGTGACTCCAGGTACTACCGACGGCACAGTCAAGCCGATCCTCGAATCTAATGGGAAAAAGGTTGGTGATGATTTCGGGCTCGGTATGAATCCTGAGTTTTTGAGAGAGGGCGTCGCCTTGAATGATTTTTTGGATCCGGACAGGATAGTGATAGGTGGCTGGGACGAAAGGAGTAGAGATACCATAGAACAGGTTTACGAGAGTTTTGAAGCGCCTAAACTGGTTACAGACATAAGGACGGCGGAGATGATAAAGTATACCTCTAATGCCTTATTAGCAACTAAGATATCCTTCGCGAATGAGATCTCAAGGATATGCGAAGAGGTAGGTATCGATGTTTACGATGTGATGGACGGAGTTGGACTTGACCACAGGGTAAAAAGAGATTTTCTTAACGCTGGACCTGGATTTGGAGGGAGCTGTTTTCCTAAAGACGTTAAAGCTATCAAGAAATTGGCTCAAGAGATGGGGATCGAGACGAAATTACTTGAAGCAGTTTTATCTATCAACGATGAACAACCTTTCCACACCGTTGAGATATTGGAGAAAGATATAGGCGATTTAGAGGGAAAGAACATAACAGTACTGGGACTCACTTTTAAAGGTGGGACCGACGATATCAGAGAGACTAGAGCTTTACCTATAGTGGAAAGTTTACTAGAAAAGGGAGCTAACGTTACCGGTTACGATCCAAAAGGAATGGATAATTTTTCAGAACTAGTCGATGGAATAAACTATACAGAGAGTATCGAAGAAGCTTTGACAGATGCTGATGCCTGCATCATCCAAAATGATTGGAAAGAATTCAGCGAGTTGGAGGGAAAAGATTTTGAAGTGATGAAAGAAAAGGTAGTATTGGATGGAAGAAGAGTGCTCGACGAAGGAAAACT
>SL_8KL_010_SEDDRAFT_10005206_pt1 | contig 10250 bp, 11 predicted proteins | sample SodLakKL_010_SED_4_FD_11160 | JGI IMG/M metagenome (IMG submission 11160) | reverse complement strand
TTATAGATGGTATGAATAAAAATTTAGTCAGAAAAATAGTTCAGACATATAATGACTGGCAGCAGGACTGGATGACTGATATTGATGCCTGGATGGGAAGACGGTTATGGAGGACCTTTAATGGAACTGGCTTCTTTGAGGGCAATATTTATACTTATGTTTTAACTAATACAGAGTTTGAGGAACCCTATTATGGCTATAGAATGATCAATGATTTTAAAGAACTGGTAAATCAAGGTTTAATTACCCAGAAGGAATTTACCAAATTTATAAAAGATATTAAAATGCTTGCAAAAACTGACCAATATTTTTACAGTATCACCATGTATATTTATGCTGGCAGAAAAGTAAATTAATAAGCTATTCAGCTTTGGAATCTGATTAGGTCAGGGGAGATACAGAGAGTATTATTATCTGCCTTATCAGATTAAATTGATGAGGTAATAGGGACTATCAGATAAGCTATTGTCAGATGTTTAAGTGGAGAGAGACTAAACTGTAATTGCAAGTTATATAAACTAGACAGGGAATGTAAAAACTATGAATACAGAATAATTTCATCTTTAATTATGGTTGTGTTATAATTATTTTTAAATATAGCTGGTTCTTATTTTTGATTTTGTTAGTGAATAAATTTATGAATTGGGGTGGAATAAAGTTGAGTACAGCAAATAAAAGTACCTTCAATATTGACTTAAATGCAGATATAGGAGAAAGTTTTGGAGTTTATAAACTGGGAATGGATGAAGAAATAACTAAATATATTTCGTCTGCTAATATTGCCTGTGGATTCCATGCAGGTGACCCAGATGTAATGAATAAAGTTGTTGATATTTCAATTAAAAATGGAATAGGAATAGGTGCTCACCCTTCTTTCCCGGATTTAAAGGGCTTTGGCAGAAGAAATATGGACCTGGATTTAAATGAAATCAAAAATTTAATTACATATCAAGTAGGTGCATTGAGTGCTTTTGCCAGAATTAATAATTCAAGACTGCAGCATATTAAATTACATGGTTCACTCTATAATCTGGCAGCAAGTGATTATGCTATTGCTAAAACAGTTGTCCAGACTATTAAAGAGATAGATCCAGAATTAATCTTTGTAGCAATGAGTCAGTCAGAAATGTATAAAGCCGGTAAAGAGTTTAACCTCAGAGTTGCAGGCGAGGCTTTTGCAGATAGAGCATATAATAAAGATGGTAGTCTGGTATCCAGGAAAATTTCAGGAGCTGTCATAGAAGATCCTGACTTAATCCAGGAAAGAGTAATTAAAATGATAAAAACAGGAAAAGTTGAAACTATTACAGGCGAAGAAATCAAAGTTCAACCTGATACAATCTGTCTTCATGGTGATAATCCTGAAGCTATTGCTATTGTCAAAAAATTAGTTTCGGCACTGGAATCAGCCGAGATTAATATAATAAAGCTAGATGAAATTGTTTAAACATAGAAAGGAATAATAATGCCTAAATATAAATATGTAGGGGATAAAGCAGTATTAATTGAATTTGATAATAAAATATCAGAGGAGATAAATGAAGAAGTTAGAAAGTTAGATATTGCTATCAATAAATTTTTAAAAAATTTAATTGTTGAAACTGTACCTGCTTATAATTCAATTTTATTATATTATGATCCATTAGATGTCAATATAAAAGATCTCTTAAACAAACTAAAAAATCTTGAAAAGTCTAAGTATAATTTTGAGATCCCTGAACCAAGAAAGCTTGAGATACCTTTAATATATGGCGGGGATTATGGGCCTGACCTTGAATATGTAGCTGAATATAATAATTTAACTAAGGAAGAAGTTATTGAAAAACATATTGCTGGCGAGTACAGAGTTTATATGTTAGGGTTTACTCCTGGCTTTCCTTATTTAGGAGGGCTTCCAGATGAACTTGCAACGCCAAGGCATAAGAATCCCAGGGGGAAAATAATAGCCGGCAGTGTTGGAATAGCTGGTAGTCAGACTGGTATTTACCCTATAACTAGTCCAGGAGGCTGGCAAATAATTGGTAGAACTCCTCTGGATTTATTTATTCCAGATTCTGATAATCCTTTTCTTTTTCAACATGGAGATATTGTTGAATTTAAAAAAATTAATAGAAAAGAATATATAAATTTCAAAAACTGAATCTGTTTTTATGAAAGGAAGGTTAAATTGGGTAGAATTAAAATATTAGATCCTGGCCTCTGTACAACTATTCAGGATAGTGGTAGAACTGGTTATCAGAGATATGGTATGCCAGTGAGTGGAGCCATGGATGAATTTTCATACAAAATAGCAAATCTTTTAGTCGGTAATCAAGAAGATATTCCAACTCTGGAGTTTACTATAGGTGGCTTAAAAATTAATTTTATTGATGATTGTATTATTGCCATAACTGGTGCCAACTCAAAGGTATATTTAAACCAGTGTCAGCTACCTAATTGGCAGTCTATCTATGTTTCAGCTGGTTCAGTTCTCTCAGTTGATGAAATAGAAGGCGGTCTTCGGGGTTATTTAGCTTTTAAAGGTGGAATTAAAGTAGAAGAAAAATTAGGGAGTTCTTCAACCTATTTAAGAGGAAAGATCGGTGGTTATCAGGGTCGAAGATTAAAGAGGGATGACTTACTTGAGTTTAATCATTGCCCAACTAAAGAAAATTATAGTTATAGATATTTAAAAGATAAATATATTCCTGAATATAAGAATGAAGTTGCCTGCAGAGTGATTATGGGGCCACAGGAAGATCACTTTTCAAAAGAAGGTATAAAAACATTTTTAAATAGCAAATATACAGTAACAGATCAGGTAGATAGAATGGGTTATCGCCTTAAAGGGCCAGATATTGAACATAAAGAAGGCTCCGATATCATATCTGATGGAATAGCTGAAGGAAGTATCCAGGTTCCCGGGCATCAGCAGCCAATAGTAATGTTAGCCGACCGACAGACTACTGGTGGCTATCCTAAAATAGCTACAGTTATTTCAGTTGATTTAGCTAAAATTGCTCAGTTAAAGCCTGGAAGTAAAGTTTCTTTTAAAAAAGTAAAAATTGAACTGGCCCATGAACTCCTCAAAAAAAGAAAAAATTCATATCAAGAAATTATTGAAGAAACAACAAATTATGGACCAGGTCAATTTTATAGGGTAAAAATTAATCAAATAGACTATAATGTTATGATAGAAGAAATAATTGAATAGCACTATTTACTTTCTTGCTATTTATAAAATCGCCCTTCCATCCTTATAAACTTGATGAACCGATTTAATATTTTCTATATTTTCTAAAGGGTTCTTATCTAGAACTACAAGATCAGCTTTCTTTCCAGTTTCTACAGTACCTATTTCTTCAGCTAACCCTAGTAGTTCAGCTGCAATTATTGTAGCTGATTTAATAGCATCCATTTCTGACATCCCGTATTTAACCATAAATACTAGTTCTAAACTATTTTCGCCATGATAATTAAAAGGAGAACCGGCATCTGTTCCCATGGCAATTTTCACTCCGTATTTCAATGCCTGTTTAAAACTCTCAATGTGACTCTTTAAAATAGTTTTACTTTTTCTAACAGCATAATCTGGAATTCCTGCTTCAACTCCTTTTTCAGCCATCCAATAAATAGCTATCAGGGTAGGAACTAAATAAACATCATTTTCTACCATCATTTCAATAGCTTCCTGATCTAAAAATACACCATGCTCTATTGAGTCTATTCCAGCTTTAATCGCATTTTTAATACCTGTATTCCCCTGAGCGTGGGCTGCAGTTTTTCTATCGGCCTTGTTTGCTTCTTTTATAGCTGCTTCCATTTCTTCTACTGTTAATTGAGGAGACCCAGGTTCTACTCCCTTTGTTAGAACACCACCTGTAGCCATAAGCTTAATTAAATCAACGCCATTCTTTATTTGCTTTCTTGCTCCCCATTTCAACTCCGCAATACCATCAACTTCTTCTCCTAATGGCCAACCATGACCCCCGGTCATAGTCAGACTTTTCCCTGAAGATAGAATACGTGGTCCAGGAATTTCGCCATAATTAATAGCATTTCTAACATCCAGATCAATATAATTTTTACCACCAACATCTCGAATTGTTGTAAAGCCTGCCTCCAGAGTTTGTTTGCAATGTTTACCAGCTTTTAGTGCTGTTTTTGCATCAGATTCTTCAACGAGAATATTAAGTGTATCTGCAGCTGGCTCAAAACAAATATGGGTATGGGCATCTATTAAGCCAGGAATAATAGTTTTTCCACTAAAATCAATGGTATCTATTTCATCAGAAAGATTAATATTATTTGCTGCCCCACATGAATGTATAGTATCATCATCAATTATAATTATTGCATTTTCTATAACATTTTCTTGAACACAATCTATTAGCCTTGCTCCAGTAAGTGCTTTCAATAGTTACACCTCATTATTAATATAATATTAGTAAAGATTTTCTTATAAAAGAGTGAGCCCCTGTATAAAAACCAGGGACTCAGTATTCTAATTATATTTTGATCATTAGTCTGCTATATAAGCTTCTTTAACTGAAACGAATTCCCTGGGATGGTGTAATAACCCTTCGACTCCATCTTTAACAACATTAATTTGCATTTCAGAGTGCAGGAATAACCATGGTGCTTCATCCCAGATGATTTCAATTGCTTGAGCATATAAATTTTCTCTTTCAGTAACATCTGGTGCCATTCTTGCTTCATCTAAAAATTTGTCAACTTCATCATTTTCAAAATAAGAACGGTCAGATCCAAAAGGTACATTTTGAGTTGAGTGGAATAATGGATATAAACCATTATCAGAATCACCTGTCATATTACCCCAACCTAGCAAATACATTTCATGTTCAGATTCTTCTTTGTTTTTACCAGTAAATTCAAGATAGGTTGCCCATTCTAATGTCTCTAACCTGGCATCAATTCCAACTTCAGACAGCTGAGATTGTATGGCCTGGGCAATTGTTTCATCCATCATATATCTGCCTACTGGATGATGGAAGGTAATCTCAAATCCATCTGGATAACCAGCCTCTGCTAAAAGTTCTTTTGCTCTTTCAGGCTGATAATCATAGACTTCCTGAGCAGAATACCCTAAAGTTCCTGGTGCTACTGGAGAATCAGAAGGTCGGCCAGCACCTTGCATTACTTGTTCTACAATAGCCTGGTTATCAATTGCATAATTAATAGCCTGACGAACTCTTTTATCATTTAAAGGTTCTTTGGTTACATTAAAGCCTGCATAAATTGACCTTAAACTTGATAATTCAACAACATTAACACCATCTACACCAGCAAGTCTGTTACGTTCTCTTGGAGGTACAAACATTGCAACATCAGCTTCTCCTGTTTCAACAAGAATAACTCTTGTTGAATCCTCTGGTACTATACTGAATTTAACTCTATCTAAATATGCATTTTCTCCCCAGTAATTATCATTTCTCTCTAATATGATCATCTCTCCCTGTTCCCATGCTACAAACTTAAAAGGACCAGTTCCAACTGGATTATTAGTGAAGTATTCTCCATATTCTTCGACAGCATTAGGGCTTACCATTGCCATAAAACCATGAGCTGATAGATTTGGAATTAATGGTGCAAAAGGCTCTTCAGTATGAATGATAACTGTATAATCGTCAACAATTTCTATATCAGAAATCTGATCAATTAAAAATGTAAAAGGCGATGTTCCTTCCAGCATTCGTTCTAAATTAAATTTTACCACATCAGCATCAAAGTAAGTTCCGTCATGGAATTCAACACCTTCTCTTAAATAAATCTCAAACTCAGTTCCATCTTCAGACATCTGATAATCTCTGGCCAGATTTGGAATTATTTCACCTTCAGGTGACATATCAAAAAGATTTTCCATGATATGAATCATTACCATCGCAGCTGGAGAAGATGAAGCCCTGGCAGGGTCCAAATGTTCAGGGTTGGAGCCAATGGCAACATTTAATTCTCCACCTTCTCGTGTCTCCCTTGCCATAGCAATATCATTAGCAAAAACAAAAACAACAGACAAAATCAACATTAAAACTAAAATCTTTTTCATAATCGCTACTCACTCCTCGTTTAATAATTTAAAGTAATAAAACATACGTAATATTAATTTCAACATAAATACTTAAATTCCTGCAAAATTCGCCATTATATTTATAAATTATTAAAAATAAACTTTATATATTCTTTATTTTCTAAGATGAATACAGGTTATAAAATTTAAATTAGATTAAAAAGAAGGTAAATTAAAAAAATTAAAGAATAGTATATTATAATCTGAAAGGAGCGATATAATGCCAGAACCTCTATACATTCACAATTTTAAATCTCCAGAAATAAAAGAGTATTTAGAAAAAGATGACAGGATTATTATACCTGTAGGAAGCGTTGAACAGCATGGCCCCCATGCACCTCTTGGTACTGATTCATTTGTAGCCCAGAGATTAAGCGAGGATGTTTCAAAAGATGAAGAAGTTATGATATGTTCTCCAGTTTGGTTTGGATGGTCTCCGCATCATTTAGGTTTACCAGGTACCATAAGTATTGAGGCTGAAACCTTAATTAGTTTATTTTATGATATAGTAAAATCTTTAAATTTACATGGATTTAATAATTTTGTATTTTTAAATGGGCATAGAATTGTTAATATTTCCTGGTTACAGATAGCAGCAGAGAAATGCAAAAGAAAATTAGGCGTTAACATAACAATATTTGATCCAGCTTATATGGGTAAAGAGATAATAAGAGAATTAGATATTGGAACCGTTGGTCATGCAGAGCAATTAGAGACATCGCAATTATTATATCTTATGCCAGACTTAATTGATATGGAAAAAGCAGTTGATTATGTAGTAGAAGAGAATTTGCATTATCATGTCGATCCAGGTGACCCTAGAGATACTTTAAATTATGTTCCAGGAACAAAAGAAGAAGTTGCGGCTTTAGGTGAAAAATCTGGAGGGACAAAAGGCAAGCCCAGTATGTCAAATAAAGAAATAGGAGAAAGGATTCATAAACATTTATGTAAAAGATTAAGAGAAGTATTAAATAACTTTTAAAGGAGTTTTATTATGCAAAATATACTATTAACAGGTTTTGATCCATTTGATGAAGAGGATATAAATCCTGCAGGTGAAATTATTAGAAGTTTATCAGAAGAAATAAAGAATTATAGAGTAAATACAGTTGAAGTTCCAACTGAGCGTTATAAATCAGTAAAGTTAATAGAAGATAAGATTGATGAACTTAATCCTGAAATAATTATTAGTCTGGGACAGGCCGGTGGTAGAACCGCAATCTCTGTTGAAAGAATAGCAATCAATATTGATGATTATCGAATAGAAGATAATAATGGTAATCAGCCTATTGATGAAAAAATCAATTTAGACGGACCAGCAGCTTATTTTTCAACTTTGCCTGTGAAAGCAATTGTTAAAGAATTGCATAATAATGGTGTTCCTGCTGAAATATCAAATACAGCCGGTACCTTTGTCTGCAATCATGTAATGTATGGTGTATTGGATTATATAAAAAGAAAAGGCTTAAATATAAATTCAGGCTTTATTCACGTACCTTACTTGCCAGCCCAGGTTGTAAATAAAGCTGGCAAAGCCAGCATGTCTATAGAAACTATGCATAAAGCCATTAAAATTTCAATTGAATCAGCAATAGAATATAAGAATGAAGATATTAATTACATGGCTGGAAAGACGCATTAATTAGCAAATACCCAGACTTTGTCATAAATCGAGGATTGAATATGTTTAGAAAAATAATTGAAATTAATATGGCAATAGCATTAATAATTTCAGTTGTTAGATGTTCAGTCGATAAGGTTTTAATGCTCAAATCAAAAACATTATTAGATTTTTTATCGTTGAAGAAGAGCTAGGTTTTTAAATCTGCAATACATTTAATTAAAAGGAGCAACTCAATGTTATATAACCTGGCATCCACATTTATAGAAAAAGTCTATCCTTCTCTTGAGTTTGATCAGGCCTGGGGAAAATACAGTGAGAACTGTTACCTGCCCAATCAAATGGTCTTAGTCAATCATTTTAGCCGCTGGGGCAGCTCAGATACCCAGGAGCTAAGGGATAGGGTGGCTGGCTGGAATCAGGCAGAATTTAAGGCTATTATCGAAGAAATTATGCATAAAGAAATCTTTTCATAAACAAGCAATACTTAATTATGAAAGCTTTTAAAGGGAGAAGGTTATTAATTTGTCATATCCGTTAGGGTTGATAGTGAAAAGGGGGATTAAAAATGAAAAGAGATGCTCATTATTATGCAATTCTAGCATTGAGTAGATCGATTGGTTTTAAAAAGGATATTGCACATAAAATTGCCTATGCTTCTCAATTTGTTGATGATGCACGAGCAAATCTAATCACTCTATCTGATCATAATAAGCCTGAATTGTTAAAATATTTTTCAGATACGCCTCCTCTTTTTAATGCAGCCACTGCCCATAGCTATTTTGAAATTAATACATTAAGTTATTCTGCAATGGTTAATAATACAACAGCATTTCATTTTGTTCCTGGGTGTAGTGGAAAGACTTTTCTAAAAAAAATGCGTTGCAAAGAAGAATCTCCGGTTATACTAGATATATTATCAGAAGCAAAAGAAAGTAATGACCCTGTAAAATTTGGCCTAACATTACATGCTTATGCTGATACTTTTACTCATCAGGGTTTTTCAGGTATTATTAGTAAAGTAAATAATGTAGATAAAGAAAGAGCATTTAATCAAGTACATCAAGGATATTTTTATTTATTAAGAAACTTAAAACTCAATGACTTATGGATGAGAATTAAAAATTTTATTTCTAAAGAAAGCCAGGATAAATTAATCCCAGCATATGGTCATGGGCAGGTTTATACTTACCCTGATATACCATATCTAGAGTGGAAATATCGTTATGATGCTTCTGTAGATTTTTCCAAGAAATTCGAAGTGACAAGAATACACAATGTCGATAGATTCAAAAGGGCTTTTACAAAAATAAAAGTTCATTTAAAAGAATTTTTAAATAATAATCCTGAATTTAAAGATGATAATATGCCAGGAGAGATTGAAGTTGATAAGTTTTGGGAGATATTATTTAATAGAAAAATATTAAGAGAGAGAATAGAGGATTGGAAAGAGTTTTTAGTGAATGAAAATTTACTAGCTAAAGATGACAAAAATATTATAGAATATGATGAAGATTTGTGGTTAAAAAATGCTTTTAAAGATTTTATAAGTGGAGACTATAGAAATAGAGTGATTTATGATGCATATTTAGTTGATAATTTTTTAGAAACTGATTGGTATAATTATTATAAAGGAATTCACTGGTATAAAGAATTATTTTTTAGATTTGTTCAAAGATATGATTTAAACATACCAAATAAATAAAAATTTGTCTTTAATATCTACTTTTATATCTCGTAATAGTTAGTTTTTATATGTTATAAACTAAATACCTATGAAAGGAACAATCATGACCAAAACTACAATAACCACCATAATAAACAACTTTGCCAGCAGAAACATTCAGGCCTCATATTTTCAAACCTTAAAAGAGGCCAAAAGCAAAATCCTGAAGCTGATACCAGCTGATAGCTTAATTGGTATCGGCAACTCCAGAACGCTAAAAGAGATGGATATTTCAGCAGAATTGACAAAAAGAGGTTATATAGTACTCGATAAGACCCTGGAAAAAACAAAGAAAGAATCGCTGGAGCTTAAAAGAGAATCTCTCTTAACTGACTGGTATCTTACAGGAACTAATGCCATCTCTTCTGAAGGCCATATAGTAAATATAGATCATAGTGGGAATAGAGTTGCTGCCATGATCTATGGACCGAAGCATGTAATAATAGTTGTTGGCACTAATAAAATAACTAAAACTTTAGATGAAGCTATTCATCGAGCCAAAAACATTGCCGCCCCCTTAAATGCCAGAAGAGCAGGGTTTAATCCTCCCTGTGTAGAAATTAATAAATGTGTCGATTGCTCATCTGATCAGCGAGTCTGTAATAGCCTGGTAACTATTGAAGGCCAGGCAGATAGAGACAGAATTAGAGTCTTTATTGTCGAAGAAGAGATAGGATTTTAAATTACCAAATTATATTTTATAACAATGAATTTACAGAAGAAATGGAGAGGTGAACTTAAATGTCAGGTTCAATATTAGGAGATATATTTAAAATTTCAACCTGGGGTGAATCTCATGGGAAGGGTCTGGGAGTCGTAATAGATGGCTGTCC
>SL_8KL_010_SEDDRAFT_10005205_pt1 | contig 10251 bp, 7 predicted proteins | sample SodLakKL_010_SED_4_FD_11160 | JGI IMG/M metagenome (IMG submission 11160) | reverse complement strand
TACCATGAATTACCATCGGATAATAAAAGACCATCATCAGTTATGTATAATTTACCTCCTCCGGAGGCCAGATTGTATTCCTTGGAATTGTCTTTCATCCTGAAATCAAATTGTACTATATCTATAAGCCTTGCAAACATCTAGTTGAATCAGGTTTATAACTCATATTTATATTTTAGCCCGTCTTTTATTAGTTCCTTTAGTTTATCTAAATTCTTCTCTTCTAGTGCCGATATATGTAAACGTTTATTTTGGATCTCATCCACATCTAATTTATTATCTATCTCTATTATTTTTACGTCGGGAAAACTCTCTTTAAGCTCAGAGGCGAGAGCTTCCTGTTTTTTGAGAGGGTAACCACATGTACCACTGGGGTCATATAGATACAATATAAGATCAGCCAAACTCTCCAAAGCATTTACCGCTTGTTTTTCTATCTCGTTCCTTTCTTCATCCGGCCTATCTAGGAGTCCAGGGGTATCCAACAACTGACATCTATGCCTTCCTATTGTGAAATGTCCTATACCGACTTCTTTGGTCGTGAAGGGATAAACTGCTACTTTCGGTTTACCGCTGGATATCTTAGAAACTAGCAGGGATTTACCTACGTTGGGATATCCTGCTACGACGACGGTAGGTAGATCTGAACGTATATCCGGTAGTGAGTTCAGTTTTTTTCTACACTCGTTTAAAAATGCAAGATCATCATCTATTTGCTCGAGTATCGACGATGTTCTACCGTAGGCTTGCTTTCTAATCCGTTCCATCTCCTCTACGGTATTTTTCTTCATCAGGTTTCTAGCGGACTCCATGAGTATCCTCTTAGCCCTACGTCTTGCCCAGTTGACTGCACCAATACTTTTCTTTAGTTTATCTACGCCTATCATTATGTCTATGATCTCATAATAGAAAGGTGGAAGTATATCTATAGAGGGAAATTCCTTTTCGTATCTTTTAAGGGTGTCTTCTAATGTGTGGGCGATCTTATTTAGTTTCGCAGAATTAGTTTTTTTTGTACTTTCTTCTCTAGTGTTGCCCTTTTTATCGAGTTTAGATGCCCTTCTGAATGCTTTGTCTACGAGTTGTTTTGAAGTTAATATCGGAGGTATATTAAAGTCCATGAAACCCGTTAGATTCTCATATCGGTTAAATTTAACGGACTATTTCGACGAAAACGCTTAAAAAGGACCTGTTTCTTTCGCCGTATAGGTGCTACTTATGGAAGAAGGAGACCTAGTTTACGTGGATTACGATCTATGGATAATGCCTGACGATGAGGAAGAAGAGCCTATACTCTTCGACACCACAGATGAGGAAAAGGCTGAGGAAGAAGAGATTTATAATGAAGATGCCTCATATGGCCCCGCCCCCTTTGTAATTGAAGAAGGAGAGATGATGGAAGGCTTCTATGAATCCCTCTTAGAAAGCGAAGTCGGTGAAGAAAAATCGGTCGAGGTCCCTCCTGATAAAGGAATCGGTAACAGGGATCCGGGTAAGATAGAATTGTTCAGTAGAAGAGAACTTGATAGAAAAGGTATCGATCCAGTCGTAGGTAAGGAAGTCGAGATAGATAATAGACGAGGCACGGTTATCCAAGCTACAGCTGGAAGGATCAGGATCGATTTTAACCATCCTTTAGCTGGAAAAACTTTGAGATATGATTTTGAGATAGTAGATAAACCAGAGGAAGAAGAAGATATCGTTAAAGCCATCTTCGAAAAGGATTTCAGAAAGTCTGAATTAGAGATTCAGATGGAAGAAGATGCTTTAGATATAGTACTTCCAGACGAGTGTAAGTATGATCAAGGATGGATCGTCAGCAAATATCGTATCGTAGGCGATCTTAGGAAGTACATAGATGTAAAAACGATCAATTTCATCGAGCAGTATGTCGAAGAAGATGAAGATGACATCGATGAAGAGGAATTAGAAGCAGAATTAGAAGAAGAAGTGGAAGCAGAACTAGAAGAAAAAGCAGAGGAAGAAGTAAACGAAGAGGAATAAATCCTCTCTCTCTAAATTTTTACCAAACCCATTTCCTTAATTGGATTAAACATGACCGTCAGAATAACCCATAAGCAGATGATAGTTATATTCATATTGATAGCGATATTCATAAGTCTATTATCATTTATGTTAGGGCCTGCTGGATCTATGTATGTAACTGTCGGTTTGGTAGTTATTTTTATAATCTTCAAGCTGCGTCAGTATGTAAAAGGAGAAAAGGAAAACGACTGATTTTAAAAGAATTATCAGCGGGCGTAGGGGGATTCGAACCCCCGTTCTACAGCTTAGGAGGCTGTCGCCATATCCAGACTAGGCCACACGCCCATTTTGTTTGTTTAGTGGGTTAGTCTGGAGATAAGAGGAATTTGTAATTCCTTGGCATATCCAGACGATATTCAAGGGCATCGGGATGGCCTTGAATGTTCGGGGAGAATTTTTAATTTTCCCAGTAAGGCCACACGCCCATTTTGAGTCGGATTTTTCATATGGATGTATATTAGATAAGTCTTACGCAGTAAAAAGCTCATCTTTGGATTTTATAGACTGTGTGTTCCCGAGGTATTTCTTTTCTATATCCAATATCTAAGGTATCCTCTTGTTTCCTATCTTTACTCGACTTCATCAGGATTCGAAAGCCTAAGAATAGAGTCAGGATCGTTATCGAACCCAATGGAACAAATATACGGACTTCTTGTACATAAACATAGAACGTCACTTTTTGAGTTTCACTGTTTCCAGCCCTATCCCATGCTCTTACTTCGACCTGGTTTTTTCCATTCCTTAATCTACTTGCTTCATATTCAAGTTCCTGACCCACATCCACCCATCTTCCTTTATTTATCCTGATCTCATATCCTTTGATGCCCGACGATTGATCATAGGCTTCCCATCTGATATCCACTTTCCTTGAATGGAAAAGATCATCTTCCTTTGGCTCCGATATCTTCAGAACCGGAGACGTGGTGTCCACTGTAAAACTTGTATTAGAAATAAAATGATCCTCTGCATTGTCGATCACTTTTACTTGGACAGTATAGACCCCCTCTTCAAGGTCCTTGAATACATGGACTGTTTCTTGACCGATATCCTTCCATTCACCATCATTTTTTCTAATAAGGTGTTCCCTGGTTCCAATACCTCCCCGGGAAACCCATTCCATGGTAACATCTTCTTGATTCACATAAGAATCATGCTCTGGTGTTTCTATCCATAGTTCTAATGGTTCGAAAGGGTCGATCAAAGGATATTCGTCTTTAAAACCATCTCCTTCATAAGGTGTATCTGCGAAGCCATCTGATCCTTCCTCGTCACGTTCTACTCCGGAGTATCTATCCTCCCCGTCATGATCATACCAATAATTTCCACCACCGGGGTATTCTCTGTACCACCTGTTTTCTTTGCTAGTGTCTCTACCTGGTCCTAGTTCACTTTCAAAGAAATTGTTGTGATATATATCGTTATATTGTGATTGGAATAATAATGAAACCCCTCTCCTACCCTTTGAAAAATCATTCCTATAAATTTCATTCTGATCTGATCTAACCAATAGTACACCATATGTATTATTCATGAAAGTATTGCTGGATATGAAATTTCGTTCAGATGATATCAGGGTGATTCCATTAGTGTTGTTGATCAATATATTTCCTTCGACCAAATTATGATCGGAGTTAAACATGTATATCCCCCAACTATTATTGGTAAAAATGCTCCCCTTTATACTGTTATAGTCAGAGAAACCAAAGATGATACCATCGGTGATACCACTCATATGCTGATCTGTGATCTCGACTCCCGTGCTGTTTGACAGGATTATCTGACCAGCTTCATATTCTAAAACACCTCCTGTTTTATTGTTCCAATACACCACCGGTTTTCCATTTACTTTATTATCGGTGCTGATAGCATGTGTATTCCAGTGTTTCAATTCACTCCCATCTAAAAATAAGCTGGAACCTTCGATATAGTTTCCGTCTAGATGATTGTTCATAGAACTTAATAATGAAATGGCATAGTTTCCTTCCTTTAGATCATTTTCTTCGATCTTATTATGATTCGAACGGAATATCCTTATGTTGTCTATCTCATCTTTCTCCACGAAATTAGAAGTGATCACATTGTTATGAGACCGATAAAGGTAGATACTGATCCTATTATCCGTTAAGGTATTGTTGGCAATAACATTATATTCAGAGAAAGCCATCATGATGCCTATAGAAGTGTTATGTAGGGTAAGATCCTCCACTACTACGTTTTCACAATCGACTAGGATGACCTGACCGGCATCTTCTGGGATCGTTAAATCTTCATTATTTTTCCAGAAATAGATAGGTCTATCGTTTACAGTATTAGACATATCGATATCGTGACTTTTCCAGTGGTTCAATATATCGCTGTAAAACATCAATCCGGTATGTTCCATTGAGTTCTCGCCAAGTACACTACTCATAGAATAGTAATGTAAGATACCGTAATTTCCTCCACGGATAATGTTTTCATGGATCCTACTATCTAAAGATGAAAACAAGCTTAAAAAGTAGGAATTATTATCTCCTGTATTTCTCATTATCTTATTGTCTAAAGATCCGTATATATCTATAGCGTAGCTACATTCGGTAAAATCGTTTTTTTCTATCATATTATTATCTGATTCGGATAACAGAAGACCTATGTATGCGTCGATGAAATCATTTTCAGTGACTAGATTATTATCCCCTCCATTGATCAATAAACTTAGAGTATTACTAGTAAATTCGTTCCATATCACGCCAGTTAGTCTTGAATTCATCAGAGATATCCCATTAGAGATATCGAAGAATTCGTTTCGGGATATGACAGTATGATTCGACCTCTCAAGAGATATCCCGTTTTCATTATATGAAAAATTATTATTTCGGATCTTATTGTGATCAGAATCTAATAAACTCATACCTACATTATAACCCGATATGTTATTTTCTCTGAAATCATTTTCTCTAGATCCTCTCGATTCGATGCCTGCATCTCTTCCAACATCTACTTGGACTTTTTCGATCATTTCCCCCCTAGCTGTGAATGTCAATTTGATCTCCCCATGTACTTCAGGTATCCATCCACCTGAATAATATCCATCACCTTCTACCTGGTCCCAACCAATACCATCGTCTTGGAGATATATCTTATCTTCTCCCGTATCGAATTCTACCGACACGTTGATACCAGATATAGGATCAATCCCATCTGTTATGGATACCATCAATCCAGTTTCTGAAAGTATATCATGTCTAGACGAATTACCAGGACGATGGATCCAAAAGTACGGTTCCTCTGTTTCGATGGTCGGCTCCATGGCTTTAGAAGCATTTATCCTCCCTTCAGTCAGACTGGTATCGTTCAATGAATCTAATCGATCAGTTGACGATAGTATTATGTTTTTGATCTGGTTGTGATCATATGAGGCGTCAGTAGAAGCGATCAGGGCTGCCAATCCAGATACATGAGGGGTCGACATGGAGGTTCCAGACCTGTACGTATATCTGTCCCCGATATCTGTACTGTTAATATCCTTCCCAGGAGCACTCACATGGACACTGTTTTCTCCATAATTGGAAAAGTTCGTTTTGTTATCATCTAGGTCTGTTGCACCAACAGTTATGATATTTGTGTGCTTAAAGCTAGCTGGATAAGTGGGATTTTCCTCTATATTTCTGTTGGAGTTACCGGCTGCTGTTACGAAAAGGATACCTGCATCTCTCTGTCTTGATATAGCTTCAGCAAGTATCTGACTTCTTCCAGTACCACCCCAACTGTTACAGGTCGCTATTATATTGTCACCCATCATCTTTCGTGTTAGAACGTAATCCAATGAAGCGACGGCGTCGGCGATCGTACCACTGCCGGAACTATCGATGAATTTTAGACTCATCATACTGATATTCCAGTTGACGCCTACGAGACCTTTTTCGTTGTTTCCGACTGCACCGATAGTACCGGCTACATGGGTGCCGTGACCATGATCATCCAACGGAAAATAAGAGTCGTTCACGAAGTTGTATCCGTGATGCCCTGCCTCATTCTCCCACATATTATCTGCTAGGTCTTCATGATTATAATCGATACCTGTATCTAATACGGCTACAATGATATCTTCATCCCCAGTAGTTACATCCCATGCTCCCGGTGTATCTATGTTTTGCATACCCCATAGTGAATGAAATCCTGGATCATTCGGGATGTTATTAGATCCTTGCTCTTCGAATAATTCAACCAGATAATTCGGTTCTGCATGCTCGACACCGGGCAAACTAGAAAGTATCCTGATAGCAGTTTTAACGTCTATATCTCCTTCGAGTTTTAGTTCAGCCGAATCCATGTTGGAAAATATCCTTTTAGAACTTATGTCGATGTGATCCCTGATCTTTGCTATACGATTGTAAATATGGTCCTTTCTGGCATCCCCATCAGTTGTTTCAAGTACGGCCGGTGTATCGAATTTTACCAGAACAGTTTCTTCTTCGTATTCTAAATCCTCATACCCCTCGATCTCATTTTCTTTTATTTGGTTTTTAGATATGTCGTTCGATTCTGATCCGAGAAGAAATATACCTGGGCCGACATTTCTATAGATAACGTTTTCTTTGATGGTATTATCGCTAGAATCGTGCAGATAGATCCCGTATCGATTATCAGTTAAAACGTTGTTTTTTACCAATCCATTAGATGCATTGAATAGATAGATCCCACTATCTCTATGATAATTTAGGCTGTTACCCCTTGCACTGTGTATGGAGGAATAACGGATTATAAAATGCTTGGTCACGTTCCCTATATAGATACTATAACCTGTATCTTCACCATCCACCTCAAGATATTCCAAGACGAAAGGTTGCTCTTCACTCCCATCGCCTTCCCATCCTTTCGTATCTGCTAATTCATCGAATTCCCTGTTAGAATCTATGCGGATTGATTCGATCTTTCTCAGTCCATTTATATCAAATGTGCTTTCTTGGGAGATCTGTTTCTCTGGACTAATCGGATCATATTCAAAACCTTCTTGATAGCTGATTTGCCTCCTCGAAAAATTTGATCTTATATCCACATCGTGCCCCTCTGATGCTGCATGCTGATCGTTGTTGATCTCATCCATTTCACCTTTTACACTAGATTCATTTTCTTTTACTGATATAGATGAAATGGATTCTTCTCCATTTTTTATATTTTCAATGTTGTTATGGGTGTTGTTTATGGAAAAAGCGAATGAACTGATTATAATTATCGAAATCACTAAGCATAATAATATCTTTTCAGCGGGCATATCTTTTACAGTCTTTATCACGTCTATTATCCGTATTATTACTTTTTGGTAATTAGTTATAGAAAAGTATGGGCCCGGCCGGATTTGAACCGACGACCATCTGGTTATGAGCCAGACGCTCCGCCATACTAAGCTACGGGCCCTTGAGATGGCATAACAATACTTGTTATTTAAGATTGATGTATGGTATGGGCCGAGGCGGAATCGAACCGCCGATCTTCGCCTATCTTACCGTTTTAACGGTTGTAAGGGCGACGTCATGACCCCTAGACCACCGGCCCATTTGGTTTACTATTCAAGATGAATCAGATTGGTCTTAAATATTTAACTCTTTTTGACTCTCTCCTTCCAAAAGACTAATAACGTTGTTATTGAATGATACTACATAAATCGAACACTGAGGTATAGATATGGCTGTTAAGAAAATAAAAGAAGGCATCTTCGAAGTGGGAGCACCACATTATGATCGAGAACTGTTTGACGAACTTATTCCTTTACCAGACGGTACTACATACAACGCCTACTTGATCAGAACTGATGGTAAGACCATCTTACTGGATACGGTGGACCCGGTTAAAACCGAGAGACTCATGAAAAACCTCGATGCTTTGGATGTGGAAAATATAGATTATTTGATATCACATCATGCCGAGCAGGATCATTCTGGATCTATACCCGCGGTTCTAGACAGATACCCAGAAGCGATAGTTTTGACTAACAATAAATGCAAGGGGATGCTCATAGATCACCTTGAAGTTTCAGAGGATAAGTTCCAAGTAGTCGAAGATGGAGAAGAGATGACCATCGGTGATAAAACCTTCAAGTTCATGGACATGCCGTGGGTACACTGGCCCGAAACCATGGTCACTTACCTAGAAGAAGATAAGATACTTTTCTCATGCGATTTTTTCGGATCCCATTTAGCTGTTAGCAACCTTTTTGTAGAGGATAAAAAGAAAGCATACCTTTCAGCCAAGAGATATTATGCTGAGATAATGATGCCTTTCAGAACACCGATCAAAGGACACCTGGAAAGAATCGATGACATGGATATAGATATAATCGCCACAAGTCACGGACCGATCTACGACGAACCAGAATTCATCCTTGATGCTTACAAAGAATGGGTTTCTGACACCGCAAAACCAGAGGTCGTAGTACCCTACGTTTCGATGCACGGAAGTACAGACAAGATGGTCGAACATTTTGTAGATCACCTGACACAGCAGGGGTTCAAGGTGATCCCCTTCAACCTCACTACTACGGATCTCGGAGAGTTAGCCATGGCACTGGTTGACGCATCGACTGTTGTGATAGGAACTCCAACGGTTCTAGCTGGACCTCATCCAAAAGCGGTTTACGCTGCATACTTGGCAAATGCCCTTAGACCTAAAATGAAATTTGCATCGATTATAGGGTCCTATGGCTGGGGTGGCAGGATGCCCCAAACAATAAAGGAGCTTTTGAAGAGTTTCAAAGGAGAATTCATCGAGCCCGTTATCGCTAGAGGACACCCTTCGGAAGATGATTTCAAGAGCTTAGAAGAGCTAGCAGACAAGATAATCGAGATGAATGAGGGATCAGAGGAAGTAGAAGGGTAAGTTCTTTTCCAAAGATTTTATGTATATCTCATATAATATCAATATGGTGATAGTATGTTCGCGAAAGAACCCATAGATTTGAAGAAAGTTAAGAAAGAAAATTCTGACAAGGAGATACTGAGATTTGCACTAGCTGCAGAACTGGATGCTATAAACTTCTATGAACAGATGGCAGATTATACAGAGAACAAACATCTTAAACAAGTATTGTTAGATGTTGCTAAAGAAGAAAAAGAACACGTCGGCGAGTTCCAGACACTTCTATTAAAATATGATAAACAGCAAGTCGAGATGATGGAAGAGGGCGAAGAAGAAGTAAAGGAACTCTTGGGAGAAGACTGAAAAAACCCTTTCCTATTCTTTTAATATATCTATCAGAGTTCTTGCATTCTCGAACATCTCGAAGTTGTTGAACATACAGTATACCCTTTCAAATTCTCGGTCTAGTCCGTTCAATTTACCGGCTAATTTCAATAGTTCGTATTTTGAATAATTATAATCGTAATCGTATTCGTTGTCATTTAAACCGTTTAATCTGACATAGGCGGTACTATTTTCTGAAAAAGGTCTTTTTCTCATTATGTCGACTATATGGATCAGATCAAATTCGCTGCATATCTTTCTGATCTCATCTTCGTTCTCAGTCCAGTCACCCCTTGGTTCCCATGCGATATTTAGTTCACCTTTATCGATCTCCTGAAAAAACTCGCGCATATTTTCTTTGTTCTCTTCAATGCACTCAAAGCTCGGAGGTGTTTGTAAAACCACTACTTTTGCATCTAATGCTTCAGCAATCTTCTTCGTTTCATACCAAGCATCGAAGACATCTTCATTAGGTCTTAGAAAACCAAAATTATTTTTCTGATCTTCAGTTAAATATTTCTTGTTTTTACTCCATGTAGGACTATCCGTGGTGTGAGTCAAGGCCTGCCAAGCCTTCATGGTGAATTCGAAATCGTCGGAAGCCTCTTCTCTCCATCTTTTTGCGGTTTCTAATTTCGGTAAACTGTAAAAGGTTTTGTTTATCTCACCACACGGATAAGCATGGCTGTAAGCCTGCAATTTGCTTTCATAATTTTCTTCCCAATCTTTCCCGGGTTTGTAATATCTGTACCCACAGGTTCCTATCTTGATCATGATTTCCCTCAACCCGTATAATGCATATTATAGTAAAAGACACGACATTTTTTACTTTTTTGTGTCTTTTACTAGCAGTGGAGCTCGTAACTTAGTTCAAAAAGTCGCGAGTTCCACTATACTTTATAAATTTGACCTACTTCCTCCACCATCTATAGGTATAGCTACGCCGTTTAAGTAACTCGATCTTTTAGAACATAAGAAGGCTACGAC
>SL_8KL_010_SEDDRAFT_10005203_pt1 | contig 10253 bp, 6 predicted proteins | sample SodLakKL_010_SED_4_FD_11160 | JGI IMG/M metagenome (IMG submission 11160) | reverse complement strand
CTTCAATATCATAACTACAAGCAGTGTGAGTAAGGGAGTTAAAAACACCACGAGAGCTCTTGCTTCGAAGATAAAAACTAGGTAACCCAATATCCGTGGTGCCATAGTAAATCCGAAACACCCGACAAGTGCAAATGAGTGTTTTCTCTCAATTTTATAAAGAAGAAGATAGGAAGACAAAGCTACAAAGGTTATGAATATGTAATCTAAGGTCAATATCACATCTAGCATGTGTAGTCCTGATAAAGTATTGAAATTAGCTAAAAGAACTGGAGCTCCAATATTTTGAGAAAATGGATAAAGTCCAAAGGCAGATAAAGGATGGAGCAGCCAAGGTATCCGTCCGTAATATGTTATAGTTTGAGATAGATTTTGATAGTGAAAACTATCTAACCCACCTGGAAAAGATGAATATGTAGGGTAAATATAAGCCCAAGCAAGGAACAATAAGGATAAAAATCCAAAAATCCCGTAGAAATTTTTTAATCTATTTTTTTTCATTTCCTTAATTCCACTGTTTTTTACTTATATATCTCTTAGGGTAATGAATTATCATAATGACTCCTAATTTTTTAATATCTTATGATTTTTAGAAGTTCAATCTAAAAATCTTTTAAAAACAGGATTTTTCTCCATGCACCCCAATTTAGAAATGATTTTTTTTGATTCTTTTTCGTGATTTACTAAAATTTTTCTTAAACTTCTTTCTAAATCTCGGAAGCTTATATCTTTCCTTATATCGAATATATAAGAATTTTGTTCAAAATCTTCCAATAGTTTTTCATATTTATTAGCCCAACCCAGAACGAAAGCAGGAATACCATTTTTAAATGCATTAATTATAGAATGATATCTAGATCCAACAATGAAATCAAATTGTTTGATTATATTCTCTAATTCTATAGTATTCATATCCCCTGATATTAACATTACGTTTTCATTATTTGAAAAGAAATTTTTTATTTTGCTACAAATGAAAAAATCTTCCTCAGAATGTCTTAGTATATAAACACATTTTCCATTCTCTAGAAGTTTATTTATTATGCTCTTGTACATCTTGTATATCTCTTTTTTATTTCCACGTTTCATAACTTGTTTATTTGGTATGACACCCACTGAATTTCTTTTTATCTTTATATTTTTTAAATCAAATTCATTTTTAAATATATTTCCAAAATTGTATCCATCATTTAAAAGAACTATATCCCTTTCGTTTTTTACATTTTTTTTGGTAAATGGTTTTAATTCTTCTACACCTTGGGGTTCTCTTGAATAAATAATTTTAGGATATTTCAAGTATAATTTAAATTGAGGCGATAACCAGAATCTTTCTATCAGATTAAAGGAGAATGGACCAATAGATTGGGGTAAAATAAAATAAGGCTTTGATAGTTTTTTTGCTAGCATTATTCTCAATAGATAAACCTGGTTTATAGAAGTCAAAGGGATTTTACCATAACCCCAAGAACGAAGTCCATACCCACTGATATCTATGAATACATCAGCTTTATGAAGCACTCTTTTTAGCATTTTTTCTTCATCTAAAGAACAAGTCCATTTATTTTCATCAATTATTCTTTTTTTATTTAGCAGATTGATGGCAGTACCTATTTTCCATGGCAATATTTTAAAGCTGTAAATTCTTTTTTCTAACTCATCTCTTTTATAATCTATTGTATTAAAAACATAAATATTTTCGATTGGAAACCTACGTTTCATTTGATCGACTACAGTAAAAGTCATAGCTTGAGCTCCCTTGTTAGATAACCCACCTCCAAATATTATAACATTTTTAGGAGTCTCATTTTTTAAGTTATTTTTATTTTTAAATAGATCTTTGAAATAAGTTTTGTAAATACTCCCTCCGATTTTGATTAATCCAATTAAATTTTGTACCAATCTATGGTATTTTTCTAATTTATTTTTAGATAGGGACTTATTGATTTTATTAAATTCACGTTTTCTTCCGAAGTTTATCCTTTTCTGTTTTTTCTTTAATTTATATGAGTTTGTTCTTCCTTTAATTCCTTTAATGAAATCCAAATTTTCTTTTTTTCTAGAAATACATTGAGATTTCTTAATTGATTCAATACTAGATTTTTCTTTGTTAAACATATGGGAATACTTTTCCCAAATTTCCTTTCCTTTCCTTGTTCTGATAATGATGCTAGATCTTCCAGGATTTTTCCTTCCAGTTATGTAGCAATCTCCAAAAGAGATATCTGCCTGTCGGTTCAATTTGTCAAGGCAGTACAAACATCTTTCTAATTGAAAGTAATCTTTAATCTGTATTCTTTCACTTCTATCGACAAATAATTCTCGACCAGAATCGAAGTAGAGTTTGGGATGGCCAGGCCAGCCATCTTTTTCTTTATTTTTGTAGTCAAATTTTTTCATTTTTTCATTTTCTTTAGAATATTTTTCTTCAAAATAGTTTAACACATTAAAATTCAAAGTTTTCTCACAAAATAAACCAAAAAAGAGTAGATCTTCATCATTTATACCGTTAATATCTATGAAATTCATTATTCCCTTTAATTGGCATGGAGTTCCTACAATTACATAATTCGGATTTGATTCTTTAGTTAATCTTTCAACAGTGTTAAAAACCGATGCAGGAATATATTTCGATTTTGCAGCATTTTTAATTTCCTCTTTAATTTTCGCTAACTCAAGCCTTGCTGGTTTTCCATCAAACATATCAAAGGGAAGTACGAATGCACCTTCATAATCACCATTTCCTAACAAATCGATTAGCAACTGGCTTATTACCCCGCCACTAGTCGAATTTTTCAATATATCCCGATTCTTTGTATACGCAGAATATCCTTCAATATATGACCCTGTTAACCATTCTTCAAAACTATCCCCATTGTATAATTCAATATCGGTCCCTGGACAGACTTTTAGGCATTTTCCACAGTTGATACAACTTTTCTCATCTATTTTTGGAAGAAATTGCCCTTTTTTATACTCCATATCTATAGCATTAACTGGACATATAACTTTACAGATTTCGCAGGAAACGCATAATTTTTGTTCTCGAGTTTTATTGACGTCCATCGTATTTTGTATGTAAACTGGTGTAATTAATATTTATTCCTCTTTCATTTGAGTGATCTCATTTGTTTTTGAAATAAATCCCATTTTTATTTTTAAGATATTAGTTTCTAAACATTCCTTTTTATATAATGTTATAACTAAATAAAGTATAGTACTATTTAGTAATTATAATATATCTTCATATGGTCCCCAGCTATTTGATCAAATTTTTCTTTTTTTATATCGTCCCATTCTTTCCAATGTGGTATACTATACTTTTTAGTTTTATTTATCTTATTTCTCTGCATATATTTGAAAGTCGAAATAGCATCATCATTATCCAATCCTAAAAATTGGCTAATTTCACATATGCCTTTATAGTCTTCAGGTCTGTTAAATATATCTTCAAATTTAATTGTAATGCCTTTTGAATAGTCTTTTATATCTTGGTAAATAATTTCGTCTCTTTTTTTCCAATACCAACAATTTTTTTCAAATAGAGAAAAATCATCCCAATTATCATAATAATCATCCTCGGGAAAATCAATTGCATTTAATCGAGGATTAATATCCCCTTTTGAGTAAAATCCTCCATAGTACCTACTCATTCCTGACCTAACGAAATCCCTACCATCCCTTACAATATGGATGATCTTGGGTTCATTGAAAGCTTCTTTCAATGGTTTAATCAAAGAAAAAAGCCTGGGATTTGATTCGATATAAATTTGATTCCCATTTCTTTTTACCTGTCTACATAGTGCTCTTCTTTTATCTTTAATTTCTTCTTTTGCTTTTTTAGAACTACATAATCCTTTAGCAAATTCTATGCTTAAATCTCTGAAAACAGGTGTAGGTTCGTGTACAGAATGAATATTGTCAAATTCGTTGAAGAAATTTGCTAAAAACTTTGTACCAGTCCTACCTGTTGAGGTAATAAAACATGTTTCAATATTAGACCAGTCTTGATGGGACAATAATCCATAATCTTGTAATAACTTATCTACTATATAATGCCAGTTTTTTGGATTTTTTTTAATTTCATAAAGGAATTTTTGGATTTTTTTTACCATATAATTACTTCAAAATCATTTAAAACTAAGGAACTATTTATTCTTTTTTAAGATAAGAATGGTGAGTGTCAAAAATTTAGTGATATCGCATATTCCAACAAACAGGTGATCTCTACCTAGTTTATTATCTAATATTGAAAAATCGATGCAAAAAGAGTGAAATCCCTAAAAACTTGACAGGCCCTAATGTGAAATTTTTTGCAGATAATACGGTAACCAAATTCTACTTAGATTTACTGATTGTTGAAATGATAAACTCGTATTCTTCTTTTCTGATGACCTTTATCAGAAATATCATACCAAAATATATTGCGATACCTAACACAACTAAATATATGAAGTAAACATCTATTATTCTTCTTATCCCGAAAAGAGAAATAAACATCATAAATGAAGTGCCAACTATTTTTCCATGAATTAAAAAATCGAAATCCATTTGAATATATCTATTGGATATTATAGTATATAAAATAGCCAGGAATGAAAAAGATATTATGGTAGTAATAGCAGCTCCTAAAATTCCAATTATAGGTATTAAAAATAAATTACCAACTATATTCATTAGAGCTGCACTTATTTTTGCAACACCTATAATTTTTGTTTTCTTTTCTAATACTAATACAGTTTGGAATATCCTGAAGAAAACATAGATAATCCCACTGAAAGAAGTATATATTGCAATAAATGACGCTTCCTTAGCTATTTCAGGCGTGGTTAATAATGTTACAATTTCTGAATGAAAAAGTAAAACACCAAAAAAGAAAGGAACGATGAATAAATTCATGTATTTCATGAATAGTTTTAGTAAAAGTTTGACTCTTTCCATGTTCCCTTCATCATAGTGTTTTGCTAAAGTTGGTTTTAAAGCAAAGTAAATGACTCCTGATATAATAATAGGGAGAGACATGCCTACAGTATATGCAGGGCTATAAAATCCCACGGATGTAACATCTATAAGATAACCTATAAAATATCGATCACTAGTGGTTATGACCCAGAGAGATAATGCTGATGGGATCAACGGAAAACCAAACTTAATATATTTTTTTGTGTTTGAAATTTTAGGCTTATGTATACCTAACCTCTTTATTAATCTAAATGCAAGAAGAATAAATAATGTTGTCCGAACAAACAAGACAGCACTTAAAGCCCCAAATAAACCATAACCATATAATACAATAATAGATGCTAAACCAATCTCAATATATGTCGTGACAACTGTAATCAAAGCATATTTTTTCATCTCTCTGAATGCTTGGAAAAGCCTAAGAAACATTCTATTAAAGGAGTGAACAATGATTATCAAAGCTACAAATTGGACAACAAAATTTTCTCCTCCAAAAATGAGATTTGCTAAAATGGTAGGATAAATAAATAAAAGTAAAGAGAAAGTAATAATAAAAGGACACACTAAAAATATAAGTGATGAAAAATCTTCACTTATTGTTTTTAAGTTTTCGGAGGGAAAAAATCTAATTATTGAGGAAGGTATGCCTAAAAGAATAAAAGAAATTACTAAACCAATTGTTACTTTTGTCTGAGCCCAAAGGCCATATCCATATGGTCCTAATGTCCTGGTTAAAATGGGTAATAGGATTATTCCTGAAAGACTTATTAAGATTTTAGATAGTCCAATGACTCCAACATCTCGGATAATTTTTTTTAAATTATTTCTTCTTTCAGATGTGTCTTCTTTTTTATTGTTAATTTTTCTCGCCGAAGGGGTATTTGTTTTTGAGATATAATCTCTTTCCTTTTTTCATTAAAAATAAACACATTTGAGGACGACTAATTCGAAATTAACTCTTCGTAAAAATCAACTAATTTATTTATAATCAATTGTGGTTCAAAATCCAATATCCTTTCTTTGGCATAGTTTGACATTTTATCTAGTTTATTCTTGTTGTAAATATTATCTATTTTTCTTGCTAATTCTTTATGATTGTTCTTTTCAAAAAAAACTCCAGCATCTCTTAATATGTTTTTTGCATCACCAACATTACTACTAACAACTGGTGTGCCTGCCATCATCGCTTCAAGAAAAATTCTTCCAAAACCTTCTTCAACTAAACCAGGATAAACAAAAATATCTGCGGCAGAATAGTATGGATATAATTTATCATTTGGGATATATCCTAAAAATGTGACATATTCATTTAATCTTAGATCTTTAACTAGTTTTTCTAGAGCATTTTTAAATAATCCCTTTCCTACAATGTATAAATGTGGAGAGGAACCCTTATCTACTAAGTACTTAACTGCTCTAATTGCAGTCTGAAATCCTTTTTCTCTATATAAAAAACCTACCGCTAATAAAGATGGAGACCCCTTCATTTTTTTATGCTTTTTACATTTATAAAATTTGCTATCATATGGGAGATATATCATTTTGATTTTTTTAGGATCATATCCATTCTTCACATAATTTCTTTTTATGTTTTCTGAAATAGCGTGGTATCCGCTTATATCGTCTTTCTTTATATATGCCAAGGTATTATTTAAATTGCTAATATGTTGTCTAGTATATAATTTATTGAATAACTTTTTTTCTTTAGTATAACATTTGAAACAATCGATATTGGATTTCTTTTTACATAATTTTCCATTTCTAGTTATATATAAATTTCTTGGACATAATAAACTATACGAATTTAAAGTTAATAAGGTATTAGTTTTTAGAATTGATAAAAATGGAAGCAGATTCATATCATATGAGTGGATTATATCAAAGCTTTCTAATTCTTTTCTTTTTTTTACTAGCGTTAACTGACGGAAAAATTCATATTGTGATAAAGATAGCATATTGCCTGAACCATATTGGAGTTCTTCAAATATATCATCTTCTAACCAAGCTACTTTTTCTTTAGAACCAATTTTGATATCTCTTTTTATTGAGAAAATTTTTAAATCTACATCAGGGTGTTTTTTTAAATTTTTAGCAATGATATTCGAACTTCTATGAGCGCCGGTTCCTTCTTTCCAAAGTGAACCACTAGGTATAAAAGCTACTTTCATCTTCTATATACTCCACTATTTTTTTATTATTTTCTATAAATCTTTTTATAAAGTTTAATTAATTCTTTCACAATATTTTCACTTTTCCAATTCATCGCTCTATGTTTCGAATTTTCGCCCATTTTTTTTTGTAATTTGTCGTCCCTAAGTAAAGTTTGTAATTTTTCTGCTATATCTTTCGCATTTTTTGGATCAATAAAATAACCATTTTCCCCATGAGTTAAAGCTTCAGGCAAAATACCTACATTAGAAGCAACTATCGGAGTACCAGTCGCCATAGCTTCAATAGCGATAAGTGAAAATGTTTCATACAAAGAAGGTATTACAACTATTTTGGATTTCGAATAATAATCATGCAAGATTTCTTGAGGTACCAATCCTGCAAATTTTATGTGATTACTCAAACCCTGTTTTTTTACATAATTAGTTACTTTATTCGCATACCTATTATTTTTTATTTTTCCAGTTAAAATTATTTTAAAATCTTTGATTTTGTCGCACAAAATGGAAGCAGCTTTTACTAAGGTTAATTGATTTTTTCTGTGACAAATTTGTGCAGGATAAAAAATTAAGTGATTTTCCTCTTTTTTTTCTATATCAAAAAATTCATCCGATATTGGATCACCTATCACATCAACCTTATTTTCGCTTATATATAAATGGTCAATTAACTCAGATTTTACATATGGTGATATGGAAATCATGTTATCATAATGTTTTGATAATAACTTTGATTTAATACATCTTTGGATGTCTCCGATCTTTCCTAATGCAGATTTATCAAATTTAAATTCGACCCAAGGTAAACCGTGAAAGTTAAAGATGAGGTGACTTTTTTTAAAAAACACTAATGATGGCAAAATAAAATCCCAGTCATGATTGTGGATGATATCAAAATCAAGTGATTCACTAATCTCTTTAGAAATGATGATATTTTGAAAATCGCCAAAAAATGTTGAGAATTTTATGTTATCAAAAAAAATATAATTTATATTTGGATACTTTTCATCTTTCTTAATTGTTAAATTTTTAGTTCTTCCTTTATTTGATATTACATATATTTTGATATGATTCTCTTTTAAAAGAATATGATTTTTTTTAAACCCTTCAACTAAGTTAAAAGCTACATTTTCAACACCCCATTTGGGGTGTTTAGTATAAGGCATTATTATTGCTACATTCATCTTTTATTCCTTCAATATATTCCTTTAACCTACTAGACTTCAGATAGATTGTATTTTTTAATTAGTCTTTGTGTATTAGTTTTGTGAATTTTAAAATAGTTTTCTAAGTAATTTCGCGTTTCAACATTCATGGCTGGGTACTCCTTTAAATTGAATTGGTTAACTATATACTTATTTATCCATAAGGTCATCAATCTAAAAATCTTTTCGATTGGTGACTTCTTAAATTTCCTGATGGGAAGTGGTTTTACAAAAGGATTTTTTTTACGAGTGAGTTGATAAATAAATGGGAATCTAGGTTTACCTCCTACATTTTTCTTTTTTATGTCTGCTGGGTGAAAACCAGTATCCACTTCTAAAAATTTAAAAACTTTGGAAATAGTTTCCAATCTTTTTTTCCATAATTCGTTTGTTCTTATTACTAAAATTTGTTCTGGAGAGAAGAAATCTAGATATTTTTTTAATTGAATATCGTATTTTCCTCTGTCAAGATACGAATATCTGTATCTATGGATAAAACTCTTAGATATTCTATTCTTCTCTTTTTTGATAGCTTTCTCAAAACTCAAGGATTCCCATCCTTGCCTTACTTGATGCCAATAATGGGAATAAGCTCTATCGACAGGGTTTCTTAACACAAATATAATTTTGACATTTGGTATAAATTCAAATATTCGTTTTGGTATTTTTGGGAAATATATGTAATCCGGACTTGCTTCACCTACTACATTATAATTCTTACAATGGTCGAAATGATCTAAATACCACTGTATCCCTTTTTCATAAAGAACGTCCCAGCAAAAAAATTGAATCTCCTTTTTTTTACTCATACATATATTTGGATGTTGTTTAACATATTCAGATAATGAGGTGGTTCCACATTTCTGAGCTCCTCCAATCAAAAAGTTAGGTGAATCCATTGTATCGTTTTCTTAATAGTTTTATTTGGTGAATTGGTTTGGTTTATTTAAAATATTTGTAACCGTATGAGTATTTACTTTAATCAAATGTAAAATAATCTGTACTATAAATTTTAACCCGTGTAAGGATATTAAATAATATAGTCAAGTTTAACTCTTTATAAAATAAATGGTTGTCGTTTTATCTAATTAATTTTTATCACAATTATATCAAACATTTTAGCTCATTTTAGATTGTTTGTTTATTCGATCTTCATGATAGTATATCAAAAAGTTAAATAAGGTTGTAATAAATATTCTCTAGTGATGTCCAAAAACATGTACGAATTCTATTTAGATAACATAATCCTAATTAGGGATAGATTGTCTTCTTTTTTGGTCTGGTTGGGAGATAAGCTGCATAGAGAAGAACCAGACCTCAAAAGTAACAAAAGGCAAAATGCATTTTTGATAATGTCATTATTGACTATCATATTCTTTTCTTTTTACCTAAAATATCCTACACATTTATTGGGTTTTCCTGTCGAGGATGAATTATTGTACAGGCAGGTTACATATATGATTATAGATTCCAACCGTATACCATGGATGAATTCTCCACTTTCCGCATTTCAACTGTTTCCAGTTTCGAAAACGTGGGTTTACCTTTAGTAGTCTCTAGTTTAGCAGAAACGGTGAACACTGACGTTTCTTACATGGTATGGCCCTTCACTTGGATCCAAACCATCCTTGGTATATTGGGTTCTTTCATAGCTTTCCATGAATTCAAAAAGGATGTTTATTTTGCTGTGTCTGGGGCAGCAGTATTCTCCTTGACCACTAGATACGTGTTCTGGACTAGTCATCGATTCGGACTAAGAGGATTCTTCCTTTCATTCCTACCATTCTTTTTTTGGGCTCTATTCAGGTATAATAAAGATAAAGAGATGAAGAATTTAATATTGATGGTAGTTTTTGGAATCATAGGATTATCGATACATAGATTAGGTTTGTTCCTGATCGTTATAGTGATAGCTTATCCG
>SL_8KL_010_SEDDRAFT_10005201_pt1 | contig 10255 bp, 15 predicted proteins | sample SodLakKL_010_SED_4_FD_11160 | JGI IMG/M metagenome (IMG submission 11160) | reverse complement strand
TGTTACTGAGTTAATTTGTCCTGAAACTTCTCTTGACTTTTTAAACTTTACAAATCCTAATTTAGGAAGTTTTATCTTATTATCTTCTGTCCTGATAGAATTGTTAATATTTAAAGTTCTATAGGAGTTTTGAGGATTATGTTTAGATTTAAAACTAGGTTTACCATAATTAAGTGCTTTTGCTTTTTGTTTAGGAGTTTTAACCTCTTTTAACAGTTTAGATACTTCTTTCTGAATTTCACCTGATTTAAGTTTTCTAAAGAAGTTAGTATAAGCAGTTTTTAAATCTATTCTAGATTGTTGTAAAGCAATTGAATCTACTTCTTTGAGGAAACTAAACTCAGATTTATACTCTTTTTCTGTTTTACACTTAGATTTGTCAGAGTTTTTATATTTAAGTTGTTTCTCTGAAAGCATTTGATTATAGAGAAACCTACAACAACCTAAAGTTTTATTAATTAGAACTTTTTGTTGTTGATTAGGGTCTAATCTAAATTTAAATGCTTTTAACTGTTTCATAAGTGAACACAAAAAAAAGAGTAAAATCTAATTCTGGACCATCACGAACAGAAAAAGAAAATTACTCTTAAATATATTATTTTAAAATACTTAAAGTGATGGTCAGTATTTTAATATTTATTAATTATATATTTAATCGTAAATTCCTTTAAAAAACTTTAAGAAATTGTAAAAATATATTAAATTGTTAAAGAACTTAATTTATCAGCCTTATGGCTGATTTCAGTTTCCCTTATATCCTAAAGTTAAAACATTTAGGTTTTACGGGAGTATCATATAAATAAGGATCATTTTTTTCATAGCTCCACAAGAATCCTTTTTCCACAAAATATTCTTTATCAAATATATGAAACATATGCGCCATTTCATAAATTTTTTTATTCCATCTGGTAGATGCATTGTCTTTCTTATGAAGATTAATAGGCTCTTTATATTCATTAAAAAATACATTTTCTGAAGTTATAACAGATGTCATAGATTTTATCTGTTTATTTTTTTTAAAAAAATCTAAAGCATTCTCAATAGTTAAAACTTCTAAAAAAGGGAAACAAGGATTCAATATCATAATATACTTTGTAGGAATATCTTTATAATGTCCAAATGTTTTTTTAAAAAAAGACTTATGGGAACCTGACTTAACAGACTCAATAGATCTATTTAATATTTTTATATCCTTATTATATTGTAGAACTTTATCAATTATATTTTTTTCAACAGCTGCAATATATTTATTTTTTATATTTTTTATTTTATATAAATTATTTAAAGCAATATCAATTAGAGTTGTATCAGCAAATTTTCTTATTAATTTTTTATTCATTCTAGTAGATTCCACTCTAGCATTTATAACAATAGATATTTCTTTCATTTCTATTCCCTTATTTTAATATTAATTTTTTATTAATATATTCTTTTTACTCTAATCATATCATATCTTTCTCCCCTCCCCATAAGTTGTACATCAAATTTACTACCAAATATTTCACATATTTTATTAATATTTATTGAATAAGAAAAACCTTTTTTATGTTTTCTTATTTTTAAATCTTTATCATTTGTCAAACTCAATTCTATAAATGCCAGATCATTCATTATATTTTTTATTATATTTAATCCCTCAATAACATCTTCAACCTCAGTTAAAACAGATATACAAAAAACTATGTCATACTTTTGATTCAAATCTAAATCGAATAAACTTTTAACTTCAAAACCGATATCTAGATTCTCTATTTCTTTTAATTTTATTGCTTGCTCTATCCTTTTTTTATCAATATCTATTCCATACACTCGAGAAGCTCCATTTTTTTTTGCCCATAAACAATATCCTCCCGAATTACATCCAATATCTATAAAAGTTTTACCTTCTATACTTATCCCCTCAAAATAACGTAACCGATTATTAACAGAACCATGTCCCTTAGTTATCATCCCATTGCTTAACTTTATTTTTTGATACCAATCTTGAGAATCAATCCATTTCTTAACATTATTCATTCTTTACCTCTTATTCTAATTTGTATCTTTTTATCACCCAAAGCATATAAAGAAGCACATCTATGATGCCCTTCTATTAAATATATAAGTTTATCTTTAAATATTCCCTCTATAAAATTATTTCCTGGATTATATCCATTATCTCTTATACTTTTTAATAAATCAAATCTTTGCATTACTCTTTCTTTTATTGATTTATTATATATAATTTTATCGATATTTGATAGGTCTTCTTTTAATTTTATATTATTTTTTTTATGGTTTTTTTTTATTAACTTATACAAAGAACCATTTTTCATACCACCTACTTTTTTAGACACATTAAAATATTTTAAAAACATATAATCATACCATTTGCAAAATCTATCAATAGATTTTTTCTCTTTCCCATCCAAAAACAATATAAAAAAATGACAAGGAGGAAAATATTTTATATGCTTTCCTCCATACCCTTCTTTAACATAATATTTATAATCTATTGCCTTTATTTTATCTACAGAATAATAAGATATATTATTCACTATTCATCCATCTCCAAAATTTTGTATCTTTTTTTTTATTTAAATATGTAAGAAAATCAGTTCTTAACTCATATTGATATTTTACAGATTTATTATATTTTAACATATCAGAATACCTTCTTTTTTTATATTTAGCAGAATTCTTAGCATTTTTTTTCCATAAATTTAAATATTTTTTTTGCTCATTTATAGATCCCATAGCATGTATAGCAATGATACTATCATCTGCTATAATAGAAAAATTATGCTTAATCAACTTCTTCTGAGTTGCCATATCTGTCTTCCCTGATAAATCAAATTGAAAACCTCCAATTTTTTTCATTGATTCATAAGAATAAACTTTTACACATTCAACAACTTTTTTTGAAAAATCTTCCCATAATTTCCAATGATATATACCTAAATTATCATCTATATTATTTTCTATACAATATTTTATATAATCAAAAGATTTAGGATGAAATATAAAATCATCATCCACTTTTAAAAAATATTTAGATTTACATTTTTTTAAACAATAATTTAATGCCTCATCCAATTTTAAATTCTTTATTACTGTAATATTTTCAATATTATTACATCCCAATAAAGACTTATAACTATATTTATGTGTACTCCTTCCATTTGTTATATTAAAAATATCTATCATAATTTAATATATCTTTTTATAATAAAAAAACTATTTTTTATTTTTTAAAATTACGGTTTTGATATCTTGTTCTACTAATTCTTGGTAATCATCTTTATATTTATTTTCCACATCTGGTGACCAAATAATACTATCTTTCTCCGAAGTAGAAATATATGGATAAGATAAAAATTTCATTTTCATTTTATCCTCATACTTTACTACAAATTTTCTTCTTAACCATCTTTGATTTAATCTTAAATTTCGATTATGCTTTTTTTTACCGATTATAATTTTTTTATGTAAATCTATCGGAACATTTTTTGCATATAACTTTAAAAATGATAAGCTATCCTTTTTACTAGTATCCACGACTATCAATCCACCCATTATTCTCCTAATACCTTTTTTTAATCTACCTTTTTGAAAGAAACAAACACAATAATCATCCTTTATTATTTCATTATAAAAATCAGAAGCATCTTTAGTAAAAATACTATCAGCATCCAACCATATTAATATACTATTTCTTTTTTTTGAAGCAAACCTTTTTAATAATGTGGCTCTTCTATTAGTACAATATATAAATTGATGTTCTTTAGATTTAAAAAAAACATCATCATAATTAAACTCGATATCTTTAGAAATCTTTAATAATTCATGAGAATATCGTTTATCCATATTAACTAAAGTTATAAAAAATTTAGCTTGAGGAAATTTCAAGACAGATGAAGATATCAAACCCTTTAACATCTTAAAATATTCTTTTGTTGCCACTGATATTATATATATTTCTTTATCCACAAAATTAATCCTTTTTATCTATAAAAGAAGAAATTGATTTAAAATTATCTTTTAATCTATATACTTTTCCTTCTTTTATTTTATTTTTAACCCATGCTGCTTCTTTTTTCTTTATATTATGAATAAAGGAAAACATTTTTTCATTATTAAAATAATGGTTTTCCCCATAAAAATGATCAAATCCATGAATAAAAACAACTTTATATTTTGTTAAAAAATAATTTAATGCAATAAGCCCACTAGTTGGCCACCCTCTTCTACTTCTATTTTTAGATCTAGGGCCATCTACATCAAGATCCAATCTTAAATTCAAACTACTCCTATAAGGTATAATAAAAGCCTTGCCCTTTTTATATTTTCTTAATATCTGTTTTGTATTACGAAAATTCCAATCAGGACTCGCAATATAAATTTTTTTAAATTTAGATACATCCCTATCTTTCAATCCTCTATAAGAATTATTACGGACCCATATCGTAGTTTTTGATCCTATCTTTTCTTTATACCCCTTTGTCTCAAAATTATTAAATCTAACCACTTCTTCAAAAGAATCAATTACCTCTCCAAAATTATAATTTAAAACAGAAGGTCCATTACCAATTAATATAATTTTTTTTTCTAACTTATCTATTTCCATGTTGGAATAATTTCTGTCAAAAGGGATTTAGGATTTTCTACATATAATTTTATATTAGGATTCATTTTATGTAAATCTCTTACCATCTTTAAAGTAACATTAGAAGTAAAATGCTTTTTATTTAATTTTCTTTTTATTCTTTTTGTTCTTTCTCTTAATTCATTCTTTTTTAACCAAAAGTATCTATGATCGTATAAATCTATACCTACAAAAATTAAACAATTATATCTTAACCATGTTGCAATATTTAAAATAATAGACATAGAACAAGTAGCATACATCACATGTTCTTCAAAAATATTAAAGTTTTGCGCTGCTCCGAAAAAAGATTCATATTGTTTTTCTTTATAATATTTATAATATCTTTCTTTTAAAACAACTCCGTCATTAGAAAAATAATCTGTATATATTGACCATCCTCTTTTACCTCTCCACGCATTAGAAGACTCTTTCATATCTATTACGATTAAACAACTATCTTTATATGCATTTTTTAAATCTTTTAAAAGATCTCTATGCCCTTCTCCTCGATAAACATTTCTTTGTGATGGAGTTGTTTGTTCTCTTAACATATAAAAAGTAGTTGGTATCCCAGATTTACAAAACCAATTAAATCCAATACTATCAAACTCTTTAAATTTTTCTATTTTATCTTTAGATAAATTATTTATAGAGTAACCTGAGCCATAGATAACTAATGTATCTGATTCCTTTTTCGAATAAAATTGTTTCTCATTTAACAAACGCATAAAAATTAATCTTGAATACACACTCTATTTAGATTTTTTGATATAAGAAATTTTTGCACTTCCTTTACTAAATCTTTAGAAGTGCTTTTTTTATCCCATTTATTTGCTGCAATAATTCTTAATAAATGAATAGGAATATTTTTATCTAATTCTAAAATAAAATTGCAAAAATCAACATAATATTCCTCTATATTTGTGATATTAGAATATACTGGAACACTAATTTCCACATGAACATCTTCCAAAACAGCTTCTCTAATTCTATCTTTAATTAAATGATTAGATTCCTTATCCCCAAAATGATTATTTGAGACCCCACAAATATTTTTATAATCTGATATATTACCTTTCCAATCAATATTTATAGCATCAGATACTTTACATATATCTATCCAAGGTTGTTTATTAATAAAGGCATTAGATTTAAAAATAAAAATAAGCCCTTTTCTATGGCATGCCTTAGCTACATCTATTAAATATTCATAAGCTATAGTTGGTTCATTATATGTAAGACAAACACTACTACAACTAGTTTTAATTGCCATTTCAGGCAACTTTTCAGGATGATATTCTACACTTCTATCAATATAAGATTCTTGACTAATTGTATAATTTTCACAAAAAGTACAAGAAAAATTACAACCGATACTTCCTGCTGATAAAGTTTTAGTAGATTCAGCAAAAAATTTAAATGGTTTTTTTTCAATAGGTTCTACTGCAATATTTGTAAGATAACCATAAGTCAATAATTCTATACCATTCCTTATAGCCTTACGAACATTACACTTACCTTTTTCTCCAATTCTCAAGTTACAAAAATGGGGGCATAAATTACATCTATACCCCCGACCAGTTTCGGTTACTAAATAATTTTCAGACATTTTATTCCTGTTCTACATCTTTTTTATTTTTTTCTGACCATGCTTTTCCAATAAAACATTTCCCATCTAAATGCTCAATTTCATGTTGAATAATTCGTGCTTCAAAATCTTTAAATTTCCCTTCTTTTTCTTTAAACTCTTCATCTAAATATCTTATTTTAATTTCTTTATACCTTTCAACATTTTCAAAGAAATTAGGATAAGATAAACACCCCTCAATAAGAAGCTCTTTTTCTTCCCCAGTTTCTAATATTTCTGGATTTATCATAATATCTATTGAACCATATCTATCAGGTTGAATGGATATTATTCTTTTAGAATATCCAACTTGATTAGCTGCTAACCCAACACCATTTTCACAAACACCCAATACTTTCTTCATCAATTTACATATATCTTTAATATTTTCTTTTTCATCAACTAATTCACAAGATTCATTTAATATAGGATCTTCAAATTTCTTAATTTTAGAAAGCAAATCTTTTTTATAATTTTCATAAGAAAATTGCTTTTGTTTTTGTTTAAATTTTCTTTTTTTAGCCTTTGCTTTGCCTTTTAGTCGTCCCATATTGTCTATCCTTAAAAATTAGTTCCTATATGTATTCTAATTTTACCATTATTTTCTGTACGCTTTTTTATAGAAAACTGACTTCTCTTTTTCACCTCTTTTTCTATCATTCCTTCTGAATAATATTGTTTAATTTTTCCTAATTTAAATCTATGTTGATCCATATCATCAATATGTAATTGATAACTTCCATTTTCTTTTCGCTCGAAGCCAGCGTCTCCAAAACTAACGACATCACCTTTTCTAACCACAATATGAGCTTTTGGCTTTACTTCCGTATCATAAAAAGTTGCTAGCTCAACTGGTTCTTTGTGTATTTCGGGATGAACACCCATCTTCTCTAAAGATTTTATTAAAAGTTCTTCATCTTTAAACTCAACGTCCACAACAGTATATTCACTCATTTTTTTACTCCCAATAAATTATTATTTTTTTCTTCTTATCGTATATTACTATATCTATTTTTCACTTTCAAACAAATTCTTCATTTTTTCCTTTATATTGAGTAATATTCTCATCAATATATTTTATATTTACTAAATTCTCTTTAAAACTATCTATGTCATCGAACTGTATCACATTACAAAAAGGATCATTTACAGACCTAGTAATAGCTCTATCAAATGTATTATAAACCTTATTATATTCTAAATTTATCACATCTTTAGGATCAATAGACACCCACATCCATTGGACAACACCTGGTTTAACTTTAATTTGTTTTAATAAAGATACATTATTATAATCTGTAATTTTTACATAAATATGACACTTAGAAACATATTCTACGCTTTTATCAGATACTGGTTTTAGCCTTTTCATAATTTTCCTTTTCAATTATCAATATTATTTAAAATATTATTTATAACATCTTCAACAACTGCATTGCCACCCTTACAATCAGAAACAAAACAAGATTTTTCTTTTATTATATCAATAGCATCAGAAGGGCAACAGGGATATCTGCAAGAATCCATACATCCTATATCATTATAAGAATCTCCAATATAAACAACATTAGACCATTCCAAATTTTTATTATTTAAAATATTTTCTAGTTTTTCTTTCTTATTAGATACATTATTTTCACAAATTAATTTTTTTTCTAAAAGAGCATTTTTCCAGTTTTCATTATATCTTACTATTCTATTGATTTGTTCAATAATGACTTCATCTGTTGATTGAGTCAATATTATTGCCATATAATTTCTTTTAAATAATTCTTCAATAGCATGAAAATCTCTAGTATTAAAACCTTTCGTAACGAAAGATGAATTTCCTAAAGAAATACGACTTGATATATAATATTTATTATCAGTTAGTACTCCATCTACATCCATAGCAAAAATTTTAAGTTCATTCCAATTTATCAACATAATTATACCTTATCAAATATCACTTTCAAAACTTTTATCGATTTTAATTTTTAATTTCTCTGCATTATTTTTTTCATCTTCTGTAAAATCTATATCCTTATATTGCAAAGACTTATGAGTTGCTACTAAGTCCCTACACAATCTTTGTAATCCAGGTGGTTCTATACTTGCTGAATTATCAGTCCCTTTAGATGTCCTATCTAAAGTGAAATGCCTTTCAACCCATTCAGCACCTAGAGTATAAGCACAAATATCAACTGCAATACCTAGATGATGACCACTAAAACCAATTATTGGAAATATATTTTTTAATCTTTCAATTTCTAATAGAAATAATTCTTCAAACTTTACAGGATATCCAGAAGTAGTATGGTAAATCACAACTCTATCTTTTTTATCCTCAAGATAATCAAATAATTTATTTTGAGCATCTTTACTTATCATTCCTAAAGATAAATGAACCTGACCCTCATATTCAGAGAATAGAATATCTAAAATTTTATAATTTTCATTCATAGCAGAAGGAACTTTAATAAAAGATGGGTTCATCTTAATTATATTCCTAGCTGAATCTTCATCCCAAACAGAACAACTATATCCAATACCTATTTCTTTACAAAATTCTGATAAATAGAAATGCTCTTCTATAGAAAACTCTAAATTTAATCTATGTTGTAAATAATTTTCTCCAAATGAATGGATAGGACAAGGATGAGGCTTATTTTGCATATGTGAAGGAACAGCTTTAACTGGATTTCTTTTTTGAAATTTAATATAATCAGCACCACATAGTTTTGCCATTTTTATCATATCTTTAGCTAGTTCAATATCTCCTTGATGATTACAACATAACTCTGCAACTACTTTACATTTTCGCATAATTATATTCCTTAAAAAAGATTTTTTATATTTTTAGATTTTATTATATTCTCAATAATTTCAAAATCAATTTCTTCATCAATTTGTAAAGAACTTATCTTATCAGTCTCAAAGACACAAGGTTTATTCCCTATTCGACATCCCTTATTTAATAAAATATTACTATCAGTCAAATAAAGACAACCATTATCATGCCATATCATTTCATCTGTCCTAAAATCCTGTCTCATTTTTCTATTACAACAATCATTTTTATCTACTGTATATTGCCATTCATTATTAATTTTTTGCCATATAAAAGGAGTGTCTTTATCGGCAGTTAATAAACTATCAGCATTTTGTTCAAAATAATGCTTTATACATTTATCTATCAATCCATTTAATCTACAAGGAGAAGTGGGCTGAAGATTTACAATTAAATCAGATAAAAAATTTAAATTATTTTTTATAATATCATAAGCATGTATTAATGCTAATTCATTTTTAGCAGTATCTGTTGCATATTCATCAGGTCTATCTATCCAATATATTTGATCATTATATCTACTATCATTCTCTGCCATAAAAGATAAATATTCTTTCTTAACATAAGGACAATTAGATGATATAGCTACTACATCAATATAATTTGAATCTAGAGCAGCTAACACACTCCATATAAATAATGGCTTTTCTAATAACTTTCTATAATTTTTTCCTACAATACCTTTACTACCCTTTCGAGCAATAACGACAGCTAATATTTTTTTATTATTATACATAATTATTCAAAATCTAAATCAATCAAACTAAATTTTGATTTTTTCTTCTCAACAATCTTATATTTATTATCTTCTTTATTATCTTTGTTATTATCTTCAAAATCAATTTTTAATTCTTTATATTCACTACATATATCGGAAACAATAATAGAAATTTCTATTCTAGAAGAAGAAAAACGCCGAAGAAAAGGTCTGCCATTATCATTTAAATCATCTTTACATAAAGACGATGGTATAGCAGTTATCAAACTTCTAAAAGAATGTTTTTCATTTAAACAAAAATCAATACATCTAGTAGTAAGCACTCTATCTGCATCTGGCTCTATATCGCTAAATACTTTTTGCTTTAATTTACATTGATTTTCATCGTTTAAACTAATTGTGTATGTGAACTACCTGAAGCTAAAGCATTCAGGCTTCCTAGATCTTTAAAAA
>SL_8KL_010_SEDDRAFT_10005198_pt1 | contig 10258 bp, 7 predicted proteins | sample SodLakKL_010_SED_4_FD_11160 | JGI IMG/M metagenome (IMG submission 11160) | reverse complement strand
GATCACTATGAATTTGATATCATGGACGGATATCTCGTATTGGGAGAGCCTTCGGGAGATCTCGGAACTCCCGCAGCTGGTGGAGGAAAGATAGGAGATCCGAGAGGAAAAGACAGATTGATACCTCCTTGGGAGGAGTAGGAAGAGGTCTCAATCTTCTTTGATCGGACGGATATGAGAAGAAGTAAAAGTAGCAGATGGTGAATCGATTCGACAAAAGTGTTTTATAAATTGTTCACAGTATAAATCTCAATCTCGAAGGACTATCTTCGGGTGAATAATGACCGTATTGGAGGATTGAGTATGAGCATGAAAAAATGTTTGGCTTTATGTGTTGTGATCATTTTAGTTACGAGTGTGTTTGGAACGGCGATAGGGACTGGAGTTGATGTTGAAGATGAGTCTTTTTCTAGTGGAAGTTTTGCTGGAGAGGATGCTATAGAGATTCACGATTGGTACGATCTCGATGAGGTGAGAAATAATCTCAGCGGCGACTATGTTTTGATGAACGATTTAGATGAGGAAACTGATGGTTACGATGAATTAGTTGATACGGGAGATGGATGGGAACCAATAGGAGGAGAAGATAACCCATTCAAAGGAAATTTTGATGGTCAAAACCACCAAATAAGAAGTTTGTTTATTGATCGACCTGATGAAACATATGTTGGGCTATTTGGTATGACAGAAGGTGACTCATTATTTAAAAACATAGAGATGGTTGATGTAAACATCACAGCTGGGAATGAAGTTGGAAGTCTAGCGGCCGTCATGGAAGGGGAAATTATAGATTCTCATGTAAGCGGTCAGGTTACTGGTGATGATCAAGCAGTAGGAGGATTAGTCGGAGTTATTGAAGGTAATCTTTCTTCCTCCTCTTCTAGCGTAGATGTGCAAGGAGGGAAAGAACCTGGCGGTCTAGCTGGTGCAGTGCTCGGTGAGGTGAGTGATTCCTATGCCACTGGTGACGTGGAAGGGTATTGGCCTGGTGGATTAGCTGGTGCAGTACTCGGTGACGTGAGTGATTCCTATGCCACTGGCAATGTTACTGGTTACAAATATGTAGGAGGTTTAGTGGGTTCTATGTGGGGTAATATCACTAATTCTCACGCAACTGGTGATTTAGGCAGGCTAGATTATGAAGGGAATTATATGGGAGGTCTCGTGGGCAGTCTAAAAGGGAATGCAACGGAGTCATATGCGACTGGGGATATTAAAGGTAGAAGAGAGGCTGGGGGGCTCATCGGAAGCTGTACAGGGAGTATTTCAAATTCATATGCCAAAGGTGACGTTGAAGGTTACAAGAATGTAGGTGGACTTATTGGGGAAATCGCGGGTGATATAGAAAATTCTCATTCATCTGGTAATGTAACTGGTACCTCAAACTACGTAGGTGGCCTAGTAGGAAGTACATATGGAAATATATCAGATTCACATGCGGAAGGCGATGTTCATGGAAGTAGCAATATTGGGGGGCTCATTGGTGGAATGGGAGGTAATGTTGAGCAAACCTATGCCACTGGAGATGTAAGAGGAAATAGGAGAACAGGCGGTTTAATTGGTTGGAGTAAAGGCGAGGTAGAGAATTCCCATTCGGCTGGAAATGTCACCGGAGATTCTTATTATGTGGGAGGTTTGGTAGGAGATTCAGAAGGAAATATATCAAATTCACATACAACAGGAGATGTAACTGGTTTTAACAGGGAAGTTGGCGGTCTGGCAGGAAGGTTAGAAGGTTATGTTAAAAATTCCTATACCACTGGGGAGGTATGGGGTGAACATCAGACAGGCGGTGTTGTTGGAAGAAATTACGGTTTAATAGAGTGGTCATTTTTTAAAGGCGAAGTTCAAGGAAGGAGTAGTCTTGGTGGTGTTGTTGGAGACAACAAAGGCGTAATAGGTAGGTCGTTTAGTGAAGGAAATATAAGAGGATATAGTGGATTAGGAGGTATTGTCGGAGTGAATGATGGTGAAGTACAAAATTCTTATTCAAATGTGAGAGAGGTAAGTGGAGAAACGAGAATAGGTGGGGCAATAGGCATCAATAGCGGTAGTGTTAAAAACTCCTATAGCGTTGGAGAGATAAACGATGTTGAAACAAAACTAGGAGGTATTGAAATTCATCCAATAATGATAGATGGATATAACAGCACTATTGTGGTTTGCGACGATATAAGGGAAAATGGCACTGCTTATTATCGAGGTTCTGAACGTCCAACGCAAGATGGTGATGGAACACTACCTCCAGAAGAGGATTACGATGAGCATTTTGTAGTTAGTGTCTATAATCAGAATGACGAACCAATGGAAGAGGTAAAAATAAGAGCTCAAGGCGCTGAGGTAGATTCACAAGATGAAACTAACTCTACCGGTCATGCAAAATTGTCTTTGGATGGTTGTAAACTTCATTCTCATGAATACGCTAGTCTCATTGAAATAGAAACAATTACGGAAAATATAACCCTTATAAACCCCTTTGGTGTACAAAGAGATGAAATCCCATCTAGTAATATGAATAAGGAGATGTTTGATAATAAAGAATATATGAAAACAAACTCTCCTATAGGCGGTTTGATAGGAGAGGATGACGAAGGTAAGGTCGAAGATTCTTTTTGGGACATTGAAACCACCGGTCAACAACATTCTGCTGGAGGAACAGGTAAGACCACCGCCGAGATGAAAGATGTGGCTACCTATACGGATACGGAGACTGAAGGATTAGAAGAGCCGTGGGACTTTGTAGACGATCCTTACGATGACGGAGGTGACAAGGATATATGGGATATAGATGAAGAAACAAACGATGGATATCCATATTTGACATGGGAAGATGAGGAAGAGATACCTGACGAATACGAACTGACCGTTCATATCGAAGGGGAGGGAACAGTTGAAGTCGATGGTCAAGAAGTTTATGACGGGTGGATTGGTGAGTTCGGTGACGAAGAAGTTGAATTAGTCGCTGATGCAGACGATGGCTGGGCGTTTGATGGGTGGACAGGTGACTATGAAGGTCACGAGTCTGTGGTCGAAATAACGATGGAAGAAGACAAAGAGATAACCGCACATTTTACCGATGTTGACGAAATACCTGACCTGTTTTTAGAAGAGTACAGTTTTACCAACTCAGCACCTAGCACTCTACACAGGATTTTAGAATTTATTGACCTGTATGATTTACAGCTCAGCGGTGAGTTCGAGGCAGAGTTCTCTGATCCGGATATGATAGATTCGGCTGAGTTAGAATTAGAACTGGAATATTTCAAGCCGATAGAAGGTGGATGGGAAAGCCCGAGAGAAACTTACCACGAAACCCAGTATTTCAACCTTGAAAAAGAAGGGGATGAGTGGTTGTGTGAGATAGAGGTAGGTAGTTGGTATCCTGGAGGTCCGCTAGCACTGTTGGTTTCAATACTAACGAAAGAGCATTGGGTTCCTGGGTGGGTTATCCCTGTAATAGGGATAGAGCAGGTATACACGGGTGCAGAGATAACTGAAATCGAGGTGAACACGATAGATGGTCAGAAAGAAGTCATGGAAGTCGAAGAAAGTATAAAGACGTCCCATGAAAAGGCTTGGGAGGCTTATAAAGAAGATAATAACGAAATAGTGATGATGGGGAGCCCCGCTACAGTTATGATCGAATCAGAAGAAGGGCGACTAGGCTCGGATGGCGACGAAACTTACGAGGAAATCGATGGATATTATTCTGGTATGGATTCGGAAGTACAGCTGATCGGATTACCTACACCTGGAAAAGACTATGATGTAAGTATCTATGGAACAGAAGACGGTGAATATAACCTCAATGTAGGCAGTATCAGAGAAGGAGACTACGAAGAAATAATTATGGAGGAAAATGAGGAAATCAGTGAGGGAGAGGAAAAGAACTGGGAAATCAACACTCCTGACGATTTAGAAGATGAAGATGAGGTGGACTGGTTGCCGTATATGGGTATAGGGATAATCGCTTTGATCGTGTTGGTGATAGCAGTTATACTGATAAATAAAAGAGGAAAATCTGAATCTTCTCGGGAAGAGGAATATTACCAGAGGCAATCTACTTCTAGAAATCAATCAAGTCGAGTTCCTCAGCAGCCAAAAGGGCCTCCGGCTCAAGAGACTTCAGAGCAGAGTCTATGTCCTCACTGTGGTAATAGGATGAGATACATCGAAGAGTATGAGAGCTGGTACTGCGATAGCTGTCAGGAGTACAAGTGAAAACTCCATTTCTCATTTTATATTTTGTTGGTTAAATTGTATATCAAAATGGCGCATTCATCTGTAAAAATGTTTAAAATTAACAGCCAATTATTTTTAAAAGATAAATTTTTAAAAATTTGTTAAAATTACTTTGGAGTTGAATGAATAAATTCCAAAAAATATTTAAATATAATCTTTAATTACCTTTTGGGTTTGATATTATGGAAGAAACACAACCTCAGGACCAATCCCCGCAATCTCAGCAACAACCTTCCCAACAATTCCAACAACAACCATCCCAACAGCAACAACCTCCTCAACAATTGCAACGGCCCCAGAGAGGTAGAGGAAAGTCAACTATAGCGACTATGGCTCCATATCTCATAATGATAGGTGCTGTTTTAATAGGTGTAGGAGTCATTATAATGGGATTTGCACCAGGCAACATTACGTTTTACGAACCAGATACGGGAAACGAGTCAATAGACATAGAGATGTCGATAACTCCGATTACTGTAGGAGCTATACTGGCAGGTATAGGAGCGATCTTTAGTGGTATCGGTGGAGGTCTAAACGTGAAGGCTTATTGGGACAAACAAGAGAAAGAGAAGCCTCCTTCTAAAAGATTTTAATAAAAACATTTACTCTCTTTTTTTTATACCAAATATCTATGCCGAGCACCATAAAAAGGGTAATTTAGAATTATCGAAGGCCTTCTATTATTTTTGCCTCTACCAGCATATCTTTAGATAAACTGGCTTCACGCTAAATCATCCAATAATATGACATCTTGAGTGAAAAACAGAGTAAGGGATGAGTAAACGAATGGTTAAGATCTTCTAAAGTAAAGACGAAATATTCATCCTCAAATTTCACGTTCTCTTTATACTCTCTGAATCATTTCTTTATCATAGTTTGTCTTCTTTTGGATTTCCTTTATAGAATCTTTTTTGTGAGATTTAGGCTGATTCCCATAAGGTATTTATAGGTCTGAGATGATAATGATTATATTCGGAAAGAGGTTTGAGGATGAAAAACAAACTATATGCTTTTGCCATTATCCTCCTGCTTATCACCAGCGTGAGGCTGGTAGCGGTCGGAGGCGAGGCGATAGAGGAAGAAGATAAAGTAGAAGTTCCAGAATGGAATGAAGGGTATCAATGGAGATACAGAGAAAAAATTCCGATGCCTGAATATGGTAATCTTGAAACGGAATTTGAAAAGGAAGTAACTGATGAAAACGTAGCTATCTCCTTCCATATTGAGGACGAGGAGGAAGAAACGTATGAAACCTATGAAGTGAGGGAAACACACAATCCTGATGATCCAGAGGAAAAGGTTGAGATTGATTCTTATCATTGGAAGGAAAACCTTGCCGAAATATATAACGATCCTGAGGACACTCTCTCAAGTGCTTACCATCCCCCTATAGTTGAGTTAGATTTCCCCCTCTATGTGGGAAAAGAATGGGAAGGTGAGGCGAGATACTTTGAAGATCTTGGTGATCCAGAAGAAGAGCCAGAACCCGACAGAGAGTATGAATACATGGGGAAAGTAGAAAATAGAACAGTCAAAGAGATAGATATTGGAGAATTTGAAACATATATGGTGAACCTGACCGTAACAGCTTGTGATGAAAATGAAACCCAGATAAACCGGTATGAGATGTATTATTCTCCAGAGGCAAAAAATGTTGTACATACTGACTTTTTCGAGAGTCGCATTGTTCCTGATGATGAGGAAGATGATGAATATATCGAGGAGTGGATAGGAGAAAAAACTCTCATTGATTACAATTTTGCAGCTGATGAGAGAGAACCAGTCCCTGATCTCATGGTACACGACTTGAGATTCTCGCACGAAAATATTAGTGTCGGCGAGACTGTAACGATTAGCGTGAATGTAACAAATATTGGTGACCTAGCGGCTGAATCAATCCAAACAACATTAAGAGTAAACGAAGAAATTGTTGACATCGATGAAGTGAGATTCTACCAAGATGGTGAGGAGTTAAACATCACAGAAATAGCCTCGGGAGAAACAGTCACGATCCGCTTTGAATGGGAACCAGAGGAGAGTAGAGAAAAAACTATAAACGTGAATGTCATCGATGCAGAAGAACCAGAAGATCTTCAGTATGACAATGAGATCGAAGATACAATTTATGTTGAAGAGAAAGATGAAGATGAGGAGACACCTGGATTCACTTCGACTCTCCTGTTACTGGCAGCGGTCATAGCAGTGGCAATCTACAAGAAGAAACAGAATTGAAGCATAACCCAGCGAGTAAGAGGAAACCACTTTCCTTTCTTCTCTATTATTTTTGAACAGCATCCAAATTATATTGAAAATGAAATTTACGGGTAAATTGGAGTTCGAATCTCCTGCTCGACTCATTGGATTGAATTGTTAGATAAGTTCCTTTATGTAAGAAACGACCATAAATAATATGTACAAAGATTGAGGTTAAGGGTTAAGGAGGCTAAAAGATTGCCATACTGCCCTGAATGCGGGTCTGAGGTACGTGATGGAGCAAAGTTTTGTGAGAATTGTGGGACTAACTTGTCTCAACAAGATGAAACACGACAGGGAAGTGAGGAACTCTCTGATCAACAACAGCAATATCAACAGCCTCCACAGAGAGAGCAACCTATTCAACAACAACCACAACAGAGAAGAGAAACACCGTCTCAACAGCCATCACAACCACAGCAACAACAGTATCAACAACCACCAAGACGAGAAGAACCCAAAAAGCCGTTTTACAAGAAACTGCCATTTATCGGGTTGATTGTAGCTCTGATTATAGGAGCAGTGATTGGAACTACCTATTTCGTGTTCCTTGTGGAAGAATCCGATGAAGAGAAAATCATAGGTGAATGGGAAGACTTGGACAGGAGTAATACTTATTGGAGATTCAAAGAAGACGGAGAACTAGAAGTGTACTTCGAAGGAAGTTGGGATAGCGGAGAGTGGGAACTTCATGAACATAATAATACCATCAAAGTTGAGATAGAAGTGTCGGATTGGCGTGATTATGAATTCTCAGAAGAAGGTGACAGGTTAGAACTACTTCGAAATGGAACAGTCACAGAGGTATTTGTGAGAGTGGACGAAATTCCAGAAGACAAAGAAGATGACCCAACCATCTTAGGTTCGATAATTGGAGAGTACGAGGTTGAGGATCATGAAATCAAAATCGAGTTTGTGTCTTTATCTACACCTTCAACGGCTGAGTTGGAAGATATTGAGATAACAATTTTACACGACCATGAAGAGGAGACTTTCAGTGGAGAAGAGTTTGATTGGATATTGTTGGATGGCGACGGTAGGGTAGCAAGTGGCTCAAGAGGATATATTGAGTGGGATGAAGACGAAGAAGATTTAGGAGAGCCTGTAGAAGTCCATGTAAGGATAGACGGATATGATGAATATATTTCTGATGAATTTTAAAACCATAAAGTATTCCGCAACCTATCCATCCGTCCCAAAGGGAAATATACCATTCCTGAAGGTTTAAACCCTCTCACACACCAAGCACATTCTCTAATGGTTACAGGAACGTAGGTAACGGCCCTGGTAAAGCACAGAGGCACGGAGATAGAGTGGAAAGGGAAATATACCTTTGAGTACTACACATCGAAGGCGTGGAGCCTTTTCTCACCAGCTATAGAGAGGATTACAGCGGAGAGGGGAGGGAAGACGAAATAATCGTCACCGCTACTGTGGTCCTTGATGAAGGTGAAGTCCAAACAGCCTCCATCACACACTCGATCGAGGAAGCCGGCGAATACGAGATACCGGTTGGAGAGGAAACCTATACCGTGACAGTTGATGATGAGGATATACCAGGATTCACTTCGACTATTCTGTTTCTGGCAGCGGTCATAGCAGTGGCGATCTACCAAAAGAAAAAAGGTGAAGCATAACCCAGCGAGTAAGAGGAAACCACTTTCCTTTCTTCTCTATTATTTTTGAACAGCATTCGACCTACTAATTTTCTTTAGACATTGGTCAAAAAAAAGGATAAGATTGAAAAAACGAAGAGTGTTTTGAACCGTAATGATAATGGACCCGTCAGAATCGAAGATTCTAACTTACCATTTATTATGAATAAATGGACCCAGCGGGATTTGAACCCGCGGCCTTCACCTTTCTTGCCTAAATACTCAGCAGGATGCAAGGGTGACGATCTCCCAACTGATCTATGGGCCCGATATGTTTTTGCGGCTGTGAGCGCATAGATTTATGGAATTTATAATTCCGTATTCATCTATAGGCCCGACCCGAGTTCATATTATTTTATTTATTTAAATACAGTATTTGTCATCTTCTCTTATAATTGGGCATAGATAAAAAATTTCTCCTAATTAACGATTTTTCAACTCTGTAACACTATCTCGATATGTACTTCGTCAGGGACCTGTATACGCATCAATTGTCTCAACGCTCTTTCATCTGCATCTATATCTATCAGTCTTTTATGAACTCGCATCTCCCAACGTTCCCACGTCTCGTTCCCTTCACCATCGGGGGACTTTCTGCAGGGAACAGTTAGCTCTTTGGTGGGTAAAGGTATCGGTCCTTTCATCTCCACACCAGTTCTATCTGAGATCTTTCTTATCTGTCCACAGATCTCTTCAATACTATTTGGGTCGGTTCCGCTCAATGAGATTCTCGCTTTCTGTGCCATGTACTTTTACCTCACAAAGAAATGATATAAAAGGGTTTTGTAGGAAGAGGTTTTCTACATCTCTTTCTCTTCTATATCGATCACTTGACCCGCTGCGACGGTTTGACCCATATCTCTGATAGCGAATCTTCCGAGTTCAGAGAACTCTTCGACTCTTTCTATCGAAAGATTCCTGGTAGGCATAACCTTCACAACAGCTGCTTCTCCGTTCTTTAAGAAATCCGGATTTTCTTCTTTGACTTCACCTGTCTTTGCGTCGAGTTTCTTCTGTAGTTCCATGAATTTACAAGCTACCTGAGCGGTGTGAGTGTGGAATACCGGTGTGTAGCCTTCGGTCACAACACTTGGATGGTCTAGTACGATAATTCTAGCCGTGAATGTCTCTGCAACTGTCGGTGGGTCGTTTGCAGGCCCGCAAACGTCTCCTCTTCTTATATCGTCCTTTCCGACACCTCGCACGTTAAATCCAACGTTATCGCCAGGTTCTGCTTTTGGAATCTCTTCGTGATGTTCCTCAATAGACTTGACTTCGCCAGTCGCATTCGCTGGCATGAAGGTGACCTTGTCTCCAGGTCTCATTTCCCCTGTTTCGATTCTACCTACAGGTACTGTGCCTATCCCCGTAATGCTGTAAACATCCTGTATGGGTAATCTCAAAGGTTTGTCTATCGGTTTATCCGGTACTTCAAAATCGTTTATCGATTCTAAGAATCTTTCTCCATCCCACCAGTCTATCTGTTGTTCTCCGTCTCTTGTGATATTGTGGCCTTTCAATGCACTTGTGGGTATGACTTTAAATTGACTATCTTGATAACCCACTGATTTCAATAGTTTACTAACTTCATCTCGGACTTCATTGAATCGATCTTCACTAAATTCTGGTTTGGTTGCATCCATTTTGTTAACTGCAACTACCAATTGATCAACACCTAGTGTCTTTGCAAGGAACGTGTGCTCTCTTGTCTGGGCCATCACACCTTCCGGCGCTGCAACAACCAATACGGCTGCATCAGCCTGAGATGTTCCTGTGATCATGTTCTTGACGAAGTCCTGATGCCCTGGTGCATCTATAATCGTGAAGTAATACTTGTCCGTGTCAAAACGCTTATGCATCACGTCTATCGTTAGACCTCGATCTCTTTCTTCCTCAAGCTGGTCCATTGCCCAGGCATAAGCGAACGTTCCTTTTCCTTTTTCTTCAGCTTCTTTCTTGTACTCCTCGATAACGTGGTCCGGTATCTCCCCAGTTTCGAACAGAGTACGACCTACTAATGTGGACTTCCCGTGATCCACGTGACCTATGAATACAAGGTTCATGTGTGGTTTATCTGCCATATTTTATGCCTCCAATTATCTATCTGC
>SL_8KL_010_SEDDRAFT_10005197_pt1 | contig 10259 bp, 9 predicted proteins | sample SodLakKL_010_SED_4_FD_11160 | JGI IMG/M metagenome (IMG submission 11160) | reverse complement strand
GGCGGCAATTTCCGTTACGATTTCAGCTTTAGTCATAATGTTTACTTTTTGGTTATAAGCGAATTATACTGTTTTTCTCTGTTTCAGGGTTGCAAAGATAACTTTTTTCTGGATCACAAGAAAACAAATTAATTATTTTTACGTCAATCGGTTAGCGTGCCGATGCAATTGTTTACGGATCAATTTTTCACCCGGATATGGACTTTACTTCCCGTCTGATTCACTGGTATGACCTGAACGGCCGGTCTCTTCCCTGGAGGGACACCCGCGACCCTTATCATATATGGATTTCCGAAATTATCCTTCAGCAAACCCGTATGGATCAGGGACTTTCCTATTATTTGCGTTTCCTGGAAGCTTTCCCGGATGTTTTTTCCCTGGCGTCTGCAAGGGAGGAGCAGGTTTTACGACTCTGGCAGGGCCTCGGATATTATTCAAGGGCAAGAAACCTGCATCAGGCTGCCAGGAAGGTGGTGGAGCAGCATGGAGGAGAACTCCCCGCCCACAGCACAGAACTTGTCCGCCTGAAAGGGATCGGGCCATACACCGCTGCAGCCATTGCTTCCATGGCTTATGGCGAAGCAATTCCTGCAGTTGACGGGAATGTTTACAGGGTGTTGTCCCGGATTTTTGCGGTGGATTACAGCATTGACACGAGCCGGGGAAAGAAGGTGTTTTATGACCTTGCAACGAATCTTGTGCCCGATGACAGGCCCGGGGCTTTCAACCAGGCTTTGATGGACTTTGGCTCAATGGTATGTAAACCGGCTAATCCTTTGTGCCAATCCTGTATTTTTCACCATGAATGCCTGGCCCGACAGCGGGGAAGCGTGAAGAAGTATCCCTTGCGTAACCGGAAAACTCCGGGCCGGGAGCGGTACTTTAATTATTTTCTGTTCCGGGCCAGAGATCATGAAGGCTTGCCGGTTTTTTTCGTGCATCATCGGACCGGCAATGACATCTGGAAAAATATGTATGAGTTTCCACTTCTGGAATCGGATCATTTACTGCCGGAAAGTGCTTTACTGAATCACACCTGGTGGGAGGAACTGGGGGTGGAGCCCGGTGGACTCGTTTTTTCCGGATCAGCTGTTCATCTGAAACACCAGCTTACGCACCAGACAATATATGCCCGTTTTTATCAGGTGGAAGTTAACGGCGGTTCACTGGTTATTTTACAGAAGCATTTTCAGCTTACACGACCTGATTTGTTTGAGGAACTACCTAAACCCAGGCTGGTGGAGCGCTTCTATCGTGTGGTTAATTTTTGCTAATTTCGGGCAAAATTTTCTGCTATGATATTTATGAAAGGGAGAACATTGCTATTGATGTCGGTGTTGTTATTCGCCGGGTATTTCACGGGGTACGCCACCAACCGGGAAGTGTCTGTTTACGGGTTTTTGAATTATGAGACCATTTTTGACAGCCGCGCAGTGGTTGCTGCGAGAGAAGGAACGGTATTGCTGTTTCCGGATGGCCGGAACCCGGATCCTGATGGCAATGACCTTAACAGAGATGCTTCTTTCAATATGATGGTACTTTCTTCCCGCCTGGGGGGTGTGCTGACCGGGCCGGAAGTGTTTGGTGCAGAGCTGGGTATCCACCTGGAAGGTGACTTTTTGGGTACTTCGCGCGGGTTGCATCATATGGCCCGTTTGCGGCATGCATATTTGTCCCTGCAATGGTCAGAAACAACATTGCTGGCAGGCCAATACTGGCATCCCATGTTTGTTGCCGGGTGTTTCCCCCATACGGTTTCTTATGCCGGTGGTGTTCCGTATCATGGCCTGAACAGGGCCCCGCAACTCCGAGTTACCCGGAGCCGGGGCGGATTTGATTTTTTTGCCGCGGTTTTGACGCAAAGCGACTTTCCTTCTCCGGGCCCCGACGGAAGCAGTTCTTTGTATATTCGCAACAGCCGGATACCGGAAACCCTGGCCCGTTTGAGTTACCGGAATGAAAAAGTGCTGGTGGGGACTACCATCGGTTACCAGTTTCTACGGCCGCGGAAAGTTTCTTCCGAAGGTTTCAGAACCAACGAAATGATGCAGGGAATGCAGGGAAACATTTATTTGGTTTACACCGGATCCGCGGCCACATTGAAAACACAGGTATATTACGGTGATAACAACAGTCACCTGGTTATGCTTGGCGGCTATGGGGAGAGCAAGTTGCTGGATCCGGAAAGAGGGATTTATTCATATACCGGGATCCGCTCCGCTTCCGCCTGGGCTGACCTGGAAGGGGGAGAGGAGACCTGGAAGTATGGCTTATTTGCCGGATACGCTGAAAACCTGGGTGCTTCTGAGGAGATCACCGGGGAGGTCTGGGCCCGTGGAACCAATATTGCCCATATGTACAGGGTGGCTCCACGGCTGGTATATGTCTCCGGCGGGACTTCCCTGGGGTTTGAACTTGTGTATGACCTGGCTGCCTACGGAGAACCGGATGGGAAATTCCATGTTGCTGAAACGGGAAATGTGGTTAATTTGCGTGGCGTTGTATCGCTTAAACATGTTTTTTGACATTTCGGCTAAATAGTTTCCGGGTTAGTTTAAAAAAGAATTAAATTAGCAGACACAAATAAATTTTTAACCTAAAATATCAGTATTATGGCAGGAGTGAACAAAGTGATCTTACTGGGAAACCTGGGTAAGGATCCTGAGATCAACACCCTTGAGAGCGGGGTGAAGGTAGCCCGGTTTCCGCTGGCTACCAATGAGTATTTTAAGGGCCGCGATGGCGAAATGGTGGAAAAAACTGAATGGCACCAGGTGGTTTTGTGGCGAAACAAAGCAGAGCTGGCTGAGAAATACCTTACAAAGGGTAGCCAGGTTTATATTGAAGGGCGCATCCAGACCCGGGAATGGGAAGACAAGGAAGGCAATAAAAGATATTCAACTGAGATTGTCGGCCTGGTGATGAATTTTGTAGGTGGCCGGCCCGGACAGGGTTCCGGAAATGAACCTTCAGGAGGAGGCAGGTCAGAGGCCCCGGCCGATAATACGCCGCCGGAAGAGGATGATCTTCCATTTTAAAAAACAGGGTTGCTTCACCGACGCAGTGTTTTGGTGAGGGCAGCCTGTATTTCAGCAAAAAGCGTGAGGATAACGATTGGTTCGTTAAACTGGGTCGTGAGAGTTGAAAGCAAAGCAGAACTTTCCTTATCGGAGGGTTCTGTTTTTTTGGTGGAAAGATATATATTTGCAAAAAATAGCTGCTTGCCATGGAAACTTCGCTGCCTGTAGAGCCCCTGAAAAACCAGAAACGGGTTTTTATCCTTGATGTATTACGCGGATTTGCCTTGCTGGGGATCCTGATGGTAAATATGCCTGTGTTCAATGCGCCCATGGCTGCCATGATCGGTGACCTGAGCCTGTGGACGGATCCAGCCAATGAAGCTGGAAGATGGGTGGTGGATTTTTTCTTTCACGGCAAATTCTATGTGCTTTTTTCGTTGTTGTTCGGCATCGGGTTTTATTATTTCATGCGAAAAGCTGATGAGGCGGGTGCCGGTGTAATTGGGGTGTTCAGGCGCCGACTGCTCTACCTGCTGCTGATCGGGGCGTTGCATGTTTTTTTATTGTGGTATGGTGATATTCTGGTCATTTATGCCCTGTTCGGGTTCATTATGACATGGTTTCGCAATAAGTCCAATCGCTTTGTGCTGACCTGGGCCATTATCTTTTTACTCATTCCCCTGGCTTTTACGGCCATGTTTTATGGGGTGATCAACATGGCCATGAACCAGCCGGAAGCTGGGGCAGCGCTTGAGGCAGGTTTCAGGGAGAGTGAGCTTCAATTCATGGCACTGGCTGATCGTGCCCTGAAGGTTTATTCATCGGGCAGTTTTTCGGAAATTATACGTATGCGGCTTACGGAGTATTCTTATATATGGGGAGGAATATTTACCTTTTTCCCAACCGTGTTATCCATGTTCTTGCTTGGACTGTTTGCCGGCAGAAAGGGATACCTGGAAAACACCACGAAACATTTGTCTTTTTTTAAAAAACTGCTTTGGATTTCCCTGCCATTCGCAATTGCGGGTAACTGGTTGATTGCGACCTACACACCCCTTGCCAGCCATATAGAACCCAGTATGGAGTTACTGATTATGCAGACAGGGTTCTCCGCCGGCGGTCCGGCAACTGCTTTTGTGTATGTCAGCCTTTTTGTATTATGGCTTCATTGCGGATGCGGGAAATGGGTTGCACAGAAACTTGCCATGGCCGGTAGAATGGCCCTGACCAACTACCTGGCCCAGTCGATCATCTGTACCACTATTTTCTATAGTTATGGGCTGGGACTATACGGGGAGGTGGATTATATTTACGGGATACTGCTGACAATTGCCATTTTTGTGGTACAACTAGCCTGGAGTGACTATTGGCTCAGGCATTTCCGGTTCGGACCTTTTGAGTGGGTTTGGCGTTCATTGACCTATGGCAAGCTGCAGTCTATGAAAAAGGATTAACCCTGCCTCTTTAGTCAGGTTTTCTGCTCCTCTTTTTTATGCTTCCCGGTGAAGTTTTCCAGGAAACGGAAAACCATCCGGTCAAACTTTTGTTTGTCCTCATTGTGAAACACCACCCGGACCGGAAGGCAATATACGGGGATTCCTTCCAGTTGTTTTCGAAGCTGTTCGCTTTCCATCCGCATAGCATCTTTTTCTGTGGTCACCACAATTTTTGACCGGCTGATGGTTTCGCAAAACGCTTTTCTGAGCTTTTTCAGGTCTTTTTCCCTGAACTGGTGATGGTCCGGATAACGGTGTACAACAAGGTCTTTACACCTTGTTTTGAGCCTTTCCTGCAGGGATTCGGGGTTGGCAATGCCTGTGAGCAGGAAGATCGTTTTGAGGTTTCCCGGAGGGGTCTCCGGTGTATCGGGGGTCAGGGGTTGGAATGCCTGATATCCCAACCTTGAAAAATAGATGTTTTTGAGTTTGTAGCGACGCAGCTTCTGTACAAAAAATCGCCGGTCGAGCGGGGAAAAGACTTGTGGTGTCTTGGTAACAACCAGGGCATCAGCCCTTTTTGCCCTTTGTTTGGCCTCCCTTAGGTTTCCTACAGGCAGAAGGAAGTTCCTGAAAAACGGATTGTAATAGCCTGTGAGCAAAAGATTGAGCCCGGGGTTGACATAACGGTGCTGAAATGCATCATCCAGAATGATGAGGTTCACCTCAGGGTGTTCCCGCATGATGCGTTCGATGCCTTTTCTTCGATTCCCTTGTACGGCGACCAGGATATCGGGAAACTTTTTGCGGATCTGCAGGGGCTCGTCCCCGATGTCGTAAGCAGTTGAATCGGGGCCGGCCAGAACAAAACCTTTGGTTTTTCGCTTATAACCCCGGCTGAGAACAGCAATCCGGTATCGGTCTTTGAGCAGGCACACCAGGTATTCAACCTGGGGTGTTTTCCCGGCACCTCCGGCACTCAGATTGCCCACGCTGATTACTGGTAACGGAAAAGATTTGGAAGGGAGTATCCCCGTATCAAACAGCAAATTACGCAACCAGACAGCCGCACCATACAGTAATGCAAACGGAAGAAGCAGGACACGAAACCATTCCATGCTTCAAAGTTATGAAATATCAGGCTCTTGCATAGGGCAGGGATAAATTTTATTCCTGATTCCGTGCCCGCGATGGTGCAGGGGCTGCGATGGTGTATTTCCTCAATGCGATAAAAAGTTTATATTTGAAGTTGTGGATCACTGGTATTTATGATAAGACGATAAGCTATGCTGCTCAAAGAATTACTGAATGTATTTGAAGAGGTGGCGCCTTTGTCACTGCAGGAGTCCTACGATAACTCAGGGATTCAACTGGGTGCTCCCGACCAGGAAGTGACCCGGGGCCTTGTCTGTCTTGAGGTGACACCCGGGGTACTCCGCGAGGCCATTGATAAAAAATGTGACCTGATAATCAGTCACCACCCCCTGATTTTTGAGGGAATGAAGCGAATTACAGGTAAAACTGCCCAGGAGCAGGTTGTTCTGGAGGCGATCCGAAAAAATGTGGCCATATTGTCCTTGCATACAAATCTGGACAATGTAAAAGGGGGGGTGAATTCACGACTTGCGGACCGGCTCGGTCTGGAACGATTGAAAATCCTCAGGCCGGCAAAGGGATTGTTGAAAAAACTGGTCACTTTTTGTCCCGGCGAGTATGCCGAAAAGATACGTGCGGCACTTTTTGAGGCCGGGGCCGGGCAAATCGGGGATTACGACTGCTGCAGCTATAACCTTGAAGGGAAAGGATCTTTCAGGGCAGGGGAGAACAGCAATCCTTTTGTGGGGAACCTTAAAGAAATGCATTATGAGGAAGAGACCCGCATTGAGACCATCTTTCCGGTTTATTTGCAGGGTGCTGTGCTCTCAGCGATGAAGGCTGCCCATCCTTACGAAGAAGTCGCCTACGATGTCTATCCCATCGACAATCAATTTGAAATGGCAGGATCGGGCATGATCGGAGAGCTGAAAACCCCCATGGGCGCACACGATTTTCTGGCCATGGTCAAAAAGAAGCTTGGTGCAGCGTATGTCCGTCATTCGCCTCCCGGTGACGAGCCGATTCAGGTGGTTGCGCTATGCGGGGGCAGCGGTGCATTTCTTGTGCCGGATGCAATACGGGCAGGAGCCCGGGCATTTGTGACCGGTGATGTGAAATATCACCAGTTTCTGGATGTGACAGGCAAATTGTTGTTGGTTGATGCCGGACATTATGAAACTGAGCAACATACCAAAGAATTGTTGGTTGATATTGTTAAGGAAAAAATGATTAACTTTGCACTCCTTATTTCGGATACCAACACCAACCCGGTAAGGTTTTTTTAGTTCGTTGCATATCAATCATAAAAGATACTGACGCATATGGCCAAAAGTCCCAAATCTACCAAAAAGGATAAAGAAAAAGAAGCGGATACGAAGATCATCCCCAGTACCGGGAAAGAGGTATCTCCCGTTGAGAATCCTGAAACCATTACCGAAGAAAGCATTGAAAAAACTGTCAAAAATAAGTTGATTGCCCTTTACAGCGTGCAAAACATTGACACCAGAATTGATAAGCTTCGCATTGTAAGGGGTGAGCTGCCTTTGGAAGTGCAGGACCTGGAGGATGAAATTGCCGGCCTGGAAACCAGGGTGGAAAAGTTCAACAATGGGATTAAGGATCTTGAGACGGAAATATCCAACAAGAAAATTGCCGCCCAGGAGAGCCTTGAACTGATTAAGAAGTATGAAACCCAGCAACAGAATGTTCGCAATAACAGGGAGTTTGACTCGCTTTCAAAGGAGATTGAGTACCAAAGCCTGGAGATGCAGCTTGCGGAAAAGAAGATGAAGGAGTTTGCCGTTGAAGTGGAAACCAAGAAAGAGATGGTTGAACTGGTCAAACAAGAGCTGGAGGAGCGTAAAAAAGACCTGGAGGATAAGAAGGCGGAGCTCAACGATATTGTTGCAGAAACGGAAAAGGATGAAGCTGAGATGCTGGAGAAGTCAGCGCTGCTGAAAGCCAAAATTGATGAACGGTTGCTTACTGCTTATCAGCGGATCCGGGAAAATGCCCGCAACGGACTTGCGGTTGTTCCCGTGGAGCGTGATGCCTGTGGCGGATGCTTTAATAAAATCCCCCCCCAGCGGCACCTGGATATCCGCTTGCATAAAAAGATCATTGTATGTGAGTATTGCGGACGGCTACTGGTTGACGAGGAGGTGAAGAACAGTGTACAACAATAAGGGATTGGTTTGTTGCCGCTATTGTATAAAAATATATTTGACAAAAAAACCGGACCTCACAAGGTCCGGTTTTTTTGTGCATGGGATGCCTTCTTTGTATGTGTGATATCTGCTTTGTATGTGCAGATACCCGCTTTGTACGTGTTAGCCCTGCTTTGTACGTGTTAGCCCTGCTGTGGGTGTGACACGCCTGCTGTATGCAGGCTACGACTGCCGGCTAAAATCTCCAGCCAAAGGTAATGCGGAAATTGTTGGCAGAGAACTCCCTTTCAACGGGGGCCAGTCCATCCAGCTGGTACAGATAGTAATCTTCTTCGTAGAAACTGTGGGTATAGGAAAAGTCAATGAAGTAGTTTTGTTCGCGAAGGCCGATGCCTCCTGATATCAGTGATCTCTGTCCATCGTTCACCCCGGAAACATAAGGGCTGGTGTAGTGTCCGTAGCCGGCCCGGAAAATCACCGGGTGGAAGCGTAACTCTCCTCCGACCCGGATGCCGTGCTGGGCAGTGAAGGAATCACGAATCGTGTTGTTTTCTTCCGTGAACGAATAGTCCGGGCTGCGCAACCGGGCGTTGGAATAATCGGTGAACTCATAATCGAGACTGACCAGGCCTCTGGTACCGAAAACCAGCCCCAGGCTGCCCATTGCTTTCAGCGGGGTATTCAGTTCATAGTCAAATCGCCCCTCGGGGGAGGAGGAGGTTGGGGTGTCATAGTCCAGGTTAAGGTCTGAACGCAATGTGGCACTGTAACGGTCACTCAGGTCCAGGAAGGTGGGTGAGTGAAAAGCCCCTCCCAGGCGGATCATGTCGGTGACGCGGACAATGGCACCCACTTTGAAATTGTATCCGTTTCCCTCGGTGCGGAGATTGGTGGTGTAAGCCAGCGAATTGAAAATTTCACTCCTGTTCTGGGAGTCTTCCTCGGTATAGCGGCTTTCTTCTTCGTATCTGACGGTGGGAAATCCAAACGTGGCTCCGATGTAAACCCTGTCGTTGTAGTTGGCTCCCATGGAAAGCACAAACTCCCGCATGGAGCCGGAAACATCTGTTTCCTGCTGCTGCATCACTCCGCCGTCGGGCATATCCACAAAAAACCCGTCCTCGTCTTCACCAAGCAGCCAGGTGTCCCATGCGAGACCGGTGGAAAAGTCGCTCAGGTTTTCCACGCTTCCTTCCCTGTTGGCCTGTTCCATCATGCTTGTCATGAGCGAGCTGTTGTTGTTGAATCCCCGGGCGATCCAGCGATCATTGAAATTATTGTGCCGGTTGATCCCGAATCCCATATTGATGAACTGCCAGCCGCCTTCTTCCCTGTTGCCAACCGGAAAAGCAAAGACCACACCCACATTGCCAAGGGTCAGGTCATATTTCATGTCATCCATGAGGGTGTTAAAATAGCGGGTGTCAACCTGGCTGTAATTCAAAGAAGGCGAAATGGTGAATTCTGATCCCCTGTAAATGGCAATGCCGGCAGGATTGAGGCTCAGGGAAGAGAAATCGCCTCCCAGTGCGCCGAAAGCAGATCCTGTGCTGGCAAACCTGGCCGTGCCTCCCGGAATGAGCCGGGAATATCTCAGTGCGTCTGTTTCATTTTGTGCCGATGCAAAAGGGATGGCAAGTAACCCGATAATCAGCGTTAAAACCAGTCTTTTCATAATTTGTATGGTGTATGTTTTTTGATTCTTTTTTATAAAAAACCCCCGGCAAAAACCGGATTGGTGGGGTGCCGGGGGGTGATGGTTATAATAGGAGGATCAGTCAGCTGTCAGTGTTACCTGTTCCGCCCGCTTGAGGAAGACCTGCTGCTGGAAGAGCTGGTGTTTGACGACCTCGTATTTGATGAACTTCTTCCTGATGAGCCGGATGAGGACGACCTTGAGGGTGGTGAAACCCTAGTGGGACGTGTAGTTCTGGTCGGGGCGGTGGTAGACCTGCTTGGGCTGTTTGACCTCGACGGAGAGGTGGTTGTCCTTGTTGGTTGTGTCCGTGTGGGCGTATAGGCCGGACGTCCACGCTCTGTCCGTGTGGGTTGTGTGGCTTCCCTGCTGCCTGAAGTTCTGGCCGGGGCGGTTTGCATTCCTGCCGGACGACTTCTTTGTGTGCCGCTTTGCTGGTAGCTTGGAGCAGTATATGTCCGTGGAAGCCTGTATGTTCTGTCGCTCAGCTCAGAAGTCTGCTGTCCTGAAACAGAAGAGCGTTCCGGACGGGTGTACCTTCTTACTTCCTGTCCTTCACTGCTGGTTCTTTCCGGTCTGCTGTACTGCACTTCACCGGAAGATGGTGTGGTTCTTTCTGTACGGGAAGCTTCTGCGGTTTCCGCTCTTTGCCTCCCTGCTGCCTGTGCTGTTGTGCGTCCCTGTGTGGTGGCCGGTGAAGCGGTCTCAGGTCTGCGTTCACTCCTTGCTTCCCTTGCCACGCTTTCGCCGGTATCGGCAAGTATTTCCCTTCTTCCGGAATCATCACGGCGGGTCCGGTTTTCAAAAACCTCGGCAAATGTCTGTTCGCCGCGGCCGCCTGCGG
>SL_8KL_010_SEDDRAFT_10005196_pt1 | contig 10260 bp, 7 predicted proteins | sample SodLakKL_010_SED_4_FD_11160 | JGI IMG/M metagenome (IMG submission 11160) | reverse complement strand
CAGATAGCCGGAGAACCAGAAAAAAAATAATACTGGTAAAACCAATTCAGACTTAATCGTTGATTAATTTCCTGGTTGCGGATTTCTGACTTCCATTGCTATTTTTTTACCTTGCTTTATTATTACTCTTTTTTTTGTTTCAATCCTGCTTTAAAAGTAAAAATATCATAACTGTTTAGCTCCACCGGCATTACCATGACTTGTACCAGATGAGTGCTTTGGTCTTTTAAGCAAGCCGGATAGTTACAAAAGATCAAACAATTCTCAGCGGTGTGAAATTTATTCCATCGGCGGCAACAAACCGGTACTCCACGCCACTTCGTATGCCCTGAAAAATAAAATCCCGGCCGCTGTCGTGAATGTGACCAAAAACACATACTTTAACCGCGTATTTTTCCAACAGATCGGTAAAAATACTGGGTTTATTCTTTCGGTTAAAAGGAGGAAAATGCAAAGCGGTAATAATATTCGCCCGGGCTATACCGGCAGCACTCTTCAAAGAGAGTTCAAGTCGCTGTGCCTCGCGCAGGTAAAGTTTCTGATCTTCTACGCTATCAAAGCCTTCTTCACCGGGGCAAATCCAGCCCCTGGTCCCACAGATAACATAGTCTCCCCATGTAAAGTGATCATTCTGCAGGGCATAGATACCGGTGGGTAAAGCGGAGCGTACTTTGCCAATTGAATTCCACCAGAAATCGTGATTCCCTTTCACCAGGAGTTTTGTTCCCGGGAGTTCAGCCAACCACAAAAGATCTCTCGAGGCCTCTGAAAGATGCATGGCCCAGGAAATATCCCCGGCAACTATAACAAGGTCCTCTTTGCCAACCGTTTCTTCCCAATTGATCTTAATTTTTTCAACATGGAACTCCCATTCGGGACCGAAAATATCCATCGGCTTATCCTGTCCGATAGAGAGGTGGATATCACCAATAGCATAAATTGCCATAGTTTTCTCCTAAACTTATAGATAAAAATCGTAACCCAGCCTGCTAAAGAAAACTACATTCTCTTCAGGCTTTTCTAAAACAGCATTTCCCTGGCTGCTCTTTATGCTCATTTCAGTGTTCTTAAGCAGGCTGGGTGGTACATTGCAATTTAGTCTGGGCAAATGCTAATATTCTTTGCATCTTCTTTTTAATATTACTAAATCAATGACTAAAATGCAAAAGGTGCTTTTTTCTGCTCATTAAAACGTTTCAAGACAATAATTGTGCTTTGTAAAAATTTTTATAAAATGATATAATGTCGCCATAGTTTAATTTATACAATTTAAGGAGGGTATTTACATCGTGGAAAATAAAGCACCAAGGAGGCCACGCCGTTACCTGCGCAGCAGAATTACCCGCAAGCTTATTTTAGATACTGCGCTGGATGTTTTTTTAAATGAAGGTTACGCCAAAACTACAATTGCAAAAATTAGCCAGCAGGCAAAAGTCGGCTATGGCACCGTTTACAGCCATTTTAAAGGCAAAGACGATATTTTAAACAAAGTCGTTGACAACGTCCTTGACGAATTTTATAACCTGCTGGAAGTTCCCTTTGCTCCCGAAACCCAGGAAGAAGCTCGCAACGCTTATTATGAGCTGGTTCTGACTTCTTTCCGCCTGGCAGAACAGCACCGCCCGATTATGAAAGTTTACCAGGAGGCTCTTGGCCAGTCTGATTCTATCGCCGATCACTGGCAGAGTATTATAGACCAGTTCATAAAAAGTTCTGCTCGCTCTTTTGAATATTCAAAGGAAAAAGGTTTAGCCAAGGAATTTGATATACAGGTTGGAGCAAAAGCCTATATTTTACTGGTAGATCGGTTTATCTGGGAAGTTGTAAATGAGCAGGAAGATAACCTGGAACATATCACCAGCACCATAATGGACTTGTTATTCCACGGGTTTTTTAAGCAGGAAGGGTAATTATAAAACTTATGTAACCACCCTGCCCATATCATTACCATGTACTGTCCAACCTGCTTAAGAAAACTGAAGCGAGCATAAAGTGCAGGCAAGGAAATGCCGGCGAAGCAAGGCCTGGAGCGGGTAGGCTGACAGGAAGTCGGCCACCGAGCGAGAGCTCCGGATGAGCTTATCGCGAGGGTAACCCAGGCGTAAGGTCGAAGCTAAGCCGTTGCAGTTCCGGCCTAAACGATCAGCGAGCGTAGTTTTCTTAAGCAGGTTGGACAGTTGCAAACTAATTGGCTTTACCGGGGTTGATAATGCGTTTTTCGGTCACAATTAAGTCAACCCTGCGGTCCCATTCTTCCACAGGAACTTCGGGCACTACCTGCAAGTCAAACACCAGGGCTACCAGGGGAGTGCCCGGTTTTAATAATTCAAAAAACCGGTCGTAATAGCCTCCACCATAACCAAGACGGTTACCCTTAAGATCAAAAGCAACACCGGGCACTATTAAAAGATCAATTTGATCCGGATTGTAAGGTCGAAGGGCTTCTTCTTTTGGTTCGGGGATATTATAAGCACCGGGAATGAAATCATTATCCCAATCAAGAATCCGGGAAGGAATCATTTTTCTTTCCTGAGGCCGGGGCTTTGGAGCCAGGGCAATTTTGCCCTGCCTGATTGTCTCTTCAACCATGGGCCTGGTATCAACTTCAGTCCCGAAGGATATGAAGTACATAATAGTCTCAGCGTTGCGGTAAACCTGCAGGCTGAAAAGATTCTCGCCGATAAGGCGGCTTTTCCCGGCAATGTCCTTATCTGTCAGCTGATCTCGCTCACTGATTACTTTTTTTCGCAGTTCTTTTTTTTGTTTTTTCATAGATATTATCCCGGCCGTCCTAATATGCCCGGGCAAAATATGCCGCTGCTACTGCCTTTTCTCCACAGGCGAAACATTTCTCTCCGGGCACTTCAGTATCGAAAGGCAGGCAGCGAATGGTCGCCTTAGTCTCATTCTTAACTTTTTCCTCACAGTCATCTTCTCCACACCAGGGAGCCAGGTAAAGACCGCGCTCCGTTTCCATCAACCGCTTAAACTCTTCATAATCGTCTCCGGTACGGGTATTGGCTTTCCGGAATTCAATCGCCTTTTCGAGCATATCATTTTGAATCTGCTCTAAAAGCTCTTTCAGGCGGGCCGGTACCTCTTCACGTTTTACAAATTCTTTTTCGCCCGTATCACGACGGGCCATGACAACATGACCTTTATCAAGATCCTTCGGACCAACCTCAATCCGGACGGGAGTTCCTTTCATTTCCCAATCATTAAACTTCCAGCCCGGTGAGTATTCCTCACGGTCGTCCAGCTTAACCCGTAAATCCTGCTTCAGCTGAATTTCAAGCTCACGGACTGATTCCAGGACACGCTCTTTTTCTTTTTTGCTCAATATGGGAACAATCACAACCTGGGTTGGAGCCATACGTGGCGGCAGTATTAAGCCTCGATCATCACCGTGAACCATGATTAAAGCACCAACGAGGCGGGTTGATACACCCCAGCTGGTTTGCCAGATATGTTTAAGCTGATCGTCCTGATCAAGAAAAGTAATATCAAATACTTTAGCAAAATGCTGCCCAAGGTTATGTGAAGTTCCGGCCTGCAGAGCTCGTCCGTCGGTCATCAGGGCTTCAACACAGTAAGTGCGCAGGGCACCGGCAAACTTTTCACGCTCCGTTTTCCGGCCGGCTATAGCAGGAATTGCCATCTCTGTTTCCAGGAATTCGCGGTATACCTCAAGCATCTGAAGGGTTTCCTCCTCCGCTTCTTCCTCGGTCCTGTGACAGGTATGTCCTTCCTGCCACAGGAATTCGGAAGTGCGCAGGAAGGGACGGGTTGATTTTTCCCAGCGAACTACGTTACACCACTGGTTAATCAATACGGGCAGATCACGCCATGACTGAATCCAGCGGGAATAAAAGTCACAAATAATTGCCTCGGAAGTAGGACGGACAGCAAGTGGTTCATTTAAAATTTCATTTCCACCCTTGGTCACCCAGGCCAGTTCAGGAGCAAAGCCTTCAACGTGGTCGGCTTCTTTTTGCAGTAAGCTCTGGGGAATAAAAGTAGGAAAATAGGCATTTTCATGGCCTGTATCTTTAAAACGCCGGTCCAGCTGTTCCTGGATTTTTTCCCAGATAGCAAATCCGAACGGCCGGATAGCCATAAAGCCTTTCATTGGAGCATAATCCATCATCTTTGTTTTTAATATTACATCAATATACCACTGCGAATAATCTACATTTTTGGGAGTAATCTCTTTGACGAACTCTTTATTCTGCTTCTGCTTTTTACTATTACCGCTGCCTTGCTCCACCAGAACCACCCTTTCTAAAACTGCATCATCTATTATTATTTGCTTATTCTAACACAGTTTTCAGCGAACGGCCAGTTCTTTGCGGGTTTGCAGCAGCCGCTGCCAGCTCTCCTCACTCAAGGGGCGGTTAAAGCTGCGGAAGTTAGCCAGCTTGAAGCCATGTTCATCGGCAAGATACCTGGTGCGCAGTATCGATTCCAGGTTTACCCCGGAAGAGCCTAAGCTGTAATGCTTGTACTGCTGCTCCAGGGCTAACATCATAGTTTCGGCCATACAGGCATAGGCCAGCCCTTCTTCAAAACCGAAATCCCAGCCCAGCGAAGGCTGCCCCGGCACTTCAACTACCCCACCGTCAATAACCAGGACATCGGGGCGGGCCTGATCAACTTCTTCGCTGACATTGGCCGGACGGGAAATATCACAGACTATTGCACCGCGGCTCAGGTTGCCGGCATGAATTACTTTATCCGTAGCACTGGTAGCGCTGATTACAATATCTGCCCGGGCCAGGACGGTATCTATATCGGTAGAAAACTCTATGATCCCCCTGCGCCGTCCTTCACCGTCGGCAAAAGCTTCAAACTCATCCATTGGGGCATCCGGTGCGGGCAGCTCGGGACAATCGGCTAAAATATATCCCATACTGCCAGGCTTTAAGGGCCTTCCCTGCCTTAAGATGGCAGACTGGTAACGGTAGATTTCAGCAGCAACCAGGTGCAGCCTATCGCTGGCAGTTTTATTGTTGGGATTACCGATCAGAATCAGGCGGGGTACCGTTTCTGAAAGTAAAAGTGAAATGCCACGACCGATTGAACCGGCAGCTCCTACAATAGCGGCAGTAGAATGAGAACGATCTACCTGTAGTTTTTCTGTAGCAGTGTTAACTGCGTCAACTGCAGAAACAACGGTATAGCTGTTGCCGGTTGTAATCGGCACCCCTTCATTTTTCAGGTAAAGCCCGCCCATGGAGGCAACAGCTGTAAACGCCCCGAGACCGACAATTTTTGCCCCGCGCTCACGAGCCATGCTTACAGCCGCTTTTAGCTCTGCCATGGCCTGTTTTCGAGGCATCTGCACGAATTCATCTGTCGTGCGGGGCAGGCCAATAAATTCACCATAAGCTGTTTTACCGGCTTCTGAATAAATTTTCGTTTTACCGGCAACAAAAGGTTCAATCATATCGCCAAACCGTCCGGTTAACTCGGCCAGCTCATCTTCATTAAAGGCAAGCAGGCTGTTATCGAACTGGTGGTAACTCTCAAGATCCAGGGCATGAATTAAAAAGGCGAAGCGACCTTCTTCCGGTTCGCCACTGGGAACTACTTCTTTGGCCGGATATGGAGTGAAAGTTGGAAAGTCATCAGTTTTTCCCGGCCTGATCAGGTAAGAGAGGAATTTAGCCGTGTTACCTTCTTTTAGAACTTCAAGCATTGCCTCAATCCCACCCAGGGCTTCACGACATTGTTCGTCAGTAATAATCAGCGGAGGCTCCATGCGAATAACCGCATTACCATTCAGGGTCGGGGCAACCCTTACCTTTTCAACGTTTAAAAGATATGATGAAATAGCCGGGGTTAACAGTTCCTGCTCAGCCATTACACCCAGAAGACTTCCGGGAAAGTGTTCCCGGTCCATATAGAACTCCAGACCCAGCATCAGACCACGCCCGCGGACAGCACTGATCAGTTCGGGGTACTTTTCTTTAAGTTCAAGCAGGCCTTTCTTTAAAAGATCGCCCTTCAGGCGCACCTCTTTTAATATAGAGTTATTATTTGCAGTCAATTCTTTTATAACCTGTATCCCGACCCTGCAGGCCAGGGCGTTACCGGCAAAGGTGGAAGAGTGTTTTAACCCAAAATCTTCTGTATAAACACCGACAGTGCTAAGACAGGCGCCGATCGGTATTATACCTCCACCTAAAGCCTTGGCAAGAACCATTACGTCGGGGGCAACATTTTCCTGCTCACAGGCAAAGAGAGCACCCGTTCTTCCGAGGCCGGTCTGTACTTCGTCCAGCACAAGAAGAACTTTATGCTCCCGGCAAATCTCCTTTGCAGCTGAAAGATATCCCCGGGGAGGTTCTACTATACCGCCTTCCCCCTGGATCGGCTCAATAAAAAAAGCGGCATAATAATCCGGTTTGGCTGACAGTTCCTTTTTAAGAGCCTCAAGATCACCGTAAGGGATATGATTAAACCCTTCGGCGGGGGCATTAAAAGCTTCCTGGTATCCGGGATTGCCGGTTGCAGATAGAGCTCCGAATGTTTTACCGTGAAAGCTGTTGTCAGTAGCCAAAATTCCCAGGCGACCTGTTGAAGAGCGACACAATTTTATTGCCGCTTCCACCGCTTCAGCACCACTGTTGGCAAATGTAACATATTCCAGGCCTTCAGGAGCCAGTTCTACCAGGCGACGGGCCAATTCACCGGCAGCATCTAAAGCAGAAGGCTGGATAAAGTTAGGTTCTCCGGAGTCCCTGTAATTATTGATTGCTCCCCAGATTGATTCCGGGTTATGACCAAAAGGCAGGGCCCCATAAGCGGCAATACAATCAAGATAGCGATTACCCTGGTCATCAAAAAGATGACAGCCTTCGCCACGGACATATTTTTGATCGAGCTTAATACTCTCCAGCATCTCGCCCAGATATGGATTAACAAAGCGGGTGTAATTATTCATAAGTTGAACCTCCTAAACTTATCTGTGCACATTATTGTGCACAGCAATAGTCCCATTTTAACCCGAACCCACAAAAAAATCAATAAAAAAAACCTGCCCAATCAGGATTGGTCAGGTTGAATAAACTTTTTTTGCAAATGCCCGGCCTGCTTCAGGCTTTGCTAAACCGGTATTTCCATGCCTGCACTTTATGCTCGCTGCAGTTTTCTTAAGCAGGCCGTGCTGTATCAAGCGATACAGACTGAGTAATTGCCTTTTTCTATGTGAAATCCAGAATGTTGCTTTGTTTACTGGTTTTCGGGTGCAATTATTGAAACTGCATGGCGATCGGGATCCATGTTCTCTTCAACCATGGCCAGGATTTCTTCCCTCTTTACTTCATGGAGAATTGAAGGCAGCTGGAAAAGGTCTGCCCCTTTAAAACGCAAAGCAAGAAAATTATTAGCAATAAATTCCAGCGAGTTAAAGCGGCGAATATAGCCACCCAGGATTTTGCGGCGGTGACGCTCAAACTGCTCTTCGCTAATACCTTTCTTGTTGATTCCGGCAATTGCCTCCATAATTCTGTGGTAGAGCTGATCGGGATCCCTGGTTTCTCCACCAATCATGGTATGACCATAATTAATTTCAGCAGTGTATTCGGCATCAAAATTTTCATCAATCAGGTCTTCCCGGTAGAGATTATTATACAGCTCCTCGCTTGAACCAAACAGGATGTCAAGCAGCAGTTCCATCAGTATTTCCCTGCGCATTTTTTCCCGTCCCTGTAAATTGCCTGCTACCATATCTTTGAAGCCTAAAAGCAGGATCGGTTCAGAGACAACCAGTTCCTGCACGGTCCGCTTTCTGTTAATCTTATCAGGCTCACCAGGATATTGACGCACTATTGCTCCCATAGTTTTGTAATTCCTGGCAGATAGATTCTCTTCCACCTGGCGTCCAACCTGTTCGGGCACCAGGTCGCCAACGACAAACAGAGCCATATTGCTGGGATGGTAAAAATTGTTATAGCAGCGGTAAAGCAGATCGGGGGTGATCCTGGAAATGCTTTCGATAGTCCCGGCAATGTCATTACGGACCGGGTGTTCGCAGTAAAGGCCTTCAAGCAGGTTAAAAAACACGCGCCAGTGGGGGTGATCTTCATACATCTTAATTTCCTGGCCGATAATTCCCTGCTCTTTTTCAACTGTTTTTTCAGTAAAATAAGGTTCCTGTACAAAATCAAGCAGATGCTGTAAATTTTGTTCAAAGTTTGCCGTGCAGGAAAACAGGTAGGATGTCTGGGTAAACGATGTAAAAGCATTTGCGGAAGCCCCCAGGGCGGCAAAACGGTCAAAAACATTGCCCCGTTCATCTTCAAATAATTTGTGCTCCAAAAAATGGGCCACTCCGTCAGGCAGTTTAGTATATTCCTGTTCCGGCTCAACCCGGAAGCAGTTATCAATTGAACCAAAACGGGTAGAAAACACGGCATATTTCTTCTGGTAGCCGGGGCGGGGCAGCACATATAGGTCCATACCGGGTTCTACCCGGAAATGATAAAGCGTCTCCTGAAGCTCCCTGTTTTCAATTAAACGACAATTCTCTGTCATTTTACATTGAACCTCCTTCCCTGGGCCGTAGCAAATAAACTGTATCAAGCTTAACTCTATCAGCTACTGCCTTCAGCTCTTCCAGGCCTACTGATTCAATTCCAGCGGCCAGTTCTTCAATAGTATAAGTTTTTCCACCTACTGAACTGTCCAGGTGAAATGAGATCAGCTGGCTGGGGCTGTCCTGCCTGGAACGCAGCTGATTAACCAGACCCTGTTTTGTATTATCCAGTTCAACATCACTGATATTTCCTTCAGCCATATCCGCAAGCTGCTGCTCAATTATTTCCCGTGCTTTGTCGCGCTCCTCGTAATTGATTCCGGCTGATATAACCATCAGGCCTTTATGCTTTTCCAGGCGCGAGTGGATATAGTAGGCCAGCCCGGCCTCTTCCCTGACATTCATGAACAACTTGGAATGCGGAAAACCGCCTAAAATACCGCTGTAAACCAGGAGAGCACAATAAAGATCGTCCTGGTAGCTGGTATAGGTCCGGTAACCCATTACCAGCTTCGACTGGTTAATGGCCATTTCTTCTTCATGAAATTTAATTTTTTCAACAGGACGCATTATTTCAGTTCCGGAAAGTTCAAGCGTTTCACCATTGCGTGGAAAAGCAAAAATTTTGTCTGCTGTTTCCCGAACTATTTTTTCGTCAAGATCGCCGATGACATAAAAATCAATTGGGTTACGGTTAAACAGGATTTGATAATAATCATATAAACCGGCAGGATCGATCTGTTCATAATCTTCAATCCGCCCCAGCTTAAAGACACCAAAGTTTTCTTCTGCACACATCAAGGCCAGGCAGCGTTCCGTGGCATATGAAACTTTATCATTAAGTATGGCCCGGATATCTTTAATGAGCTGATTTTTCTCCTGCCTGACATAGTCCTCCCTGAATGCATTATTTTCAACCAGGGGGTTCCCGATAACCGAACCCAGGACAGAGATCCCTTCAGCTAAAAGCCTGCCGTTTTCACCCAGGTAGCGATCGTGTGCTGTTTCCATGGTAAATGCCAGGATATGCCTTTCGCCGCTTTTCACAATATCAGTGGCGACATCAGCTCCGTAAAGGCTCTCCAGCTTTTGCTGCAGGCTTAAGTAATCAGGGTAATCACTGCTGCCCTGTTCTAGGACAGAAGGCAAAAGTGCATTATATGCCGCCCGCTCCGGTGTCAGATCCTGGTGAACAAATAAACCCATTGATATTGTTTTAAATTTCTCTGTCGGCATAAAAATCAGCCTGATTCCATTTTCAAGATAATGATATTTTGTATCTTCGAGCAAAATCATACCCCCGTTTCTGTAATTATTGACGATTACTCAAGTTACCTTTTAATACTGCCCATTTTGCTGAAGAAAACTGCGGTCACTGATCGTTTAGGTTTGAACTGCAGCGGCTTAGCTTCAGGCTTTGCACCTGGTTTATTCTTATATACCTTTATATAAAGCCTTCGCTCTCTGATCGCTACAACCTTTTTAATCAGGCCGGGCATTTATAATGATAGTTAATTTAAAAAGTTCGCTACTCCAGTTACCAGTTTTTCCACAACTTATTTTAGTTTAACCTTTTCTCACTCTATAAAGCAAGTATAGATGTGAAAGTTTGACTTGAACAGGGCTTGGTGGTATCATGAATTTGCAAAAGAACAGTCAGGCGCCCGTGGTGAAAGGGATATCACGCAGGCCTCCGGAGCCTGAAGTCGGGGTTCGAATCC
>SL_8KL_010_SEDDRAFT_10005195_pt1 | contig 10261 bp, 10 predicted proteins | sample SodLakKL_010_SED_4_FD_11160 | JGI IMG/M metagenome (IMG submission 11160) | reverse complement strand
GGGTTCAGAACGTCGTGAGACAGTTCGGTCCCTATCCGTCGTGGGCGTTGGGAATTTGAGGAGAGCTAACCTTAGTACGAGAGGACCGGGTTGGACACACCTCTGGTGCACCAGTTGGGTTGCCAGACCCATGGCTGGGTAGCCATGTGTGGAAAGGATAAGCGCTGAAAGCATCTAAGCGTGAAGCCATCTCCAAGATGAGATTCCCCATCATTATGAGTAAGATCCCTTGTAGACTACGAGGTCGATAGGCCAGAGGTGGAAGCACGGTGACGTGTGAAGCTGACTGGTACTAATAGATCGAGGACTTAACTTTTCTTGAAGTATTATCCAGTTTTGAAAGAATAGCCTGGTGACGATGGCGAAGCGGCCACACCTGTTCCCATTTCGAACACAGAAGTTAAGCGCTTCAGCGCCGATGTTAGTACGTTTGTGCGAGAGTAGGACGTCGCCAGGCTTCTTTCTTTATGTAATCATCAAACCAACAAAACCATAGAACGCCACTTGTCGCCTCAGTAGCTCAGCTGGTTAGAGCACTTGACTGTTAATCAAGGGGTCCTAGGTTCGAATCCTAGCTGGGGCGCCAGTTTTGTGGCCCGTTGGAGAAGCGGTTCAACTCACCAGCCTTTCACGCTGGCATGCACGGGTTCGAATCCCGTACGGGTCACCACTTTTTCTTAGAAAACTTACCACCGGTAAGTTTTTTTCATGCCCAACAAATCTCCCCTCCTTGATAAAAAAGAGCGCTCCTGCGAGCGCTCTTTTTTGCGTGAAAGGTTGAAGCTAAAGCAGACCTACGACGATATAGTATAGGACGGGAATCAACAACGCGGGAAGCATGTTGGCGACCTTGATTTCCTTAATCTCCATGAAATTGATGCCCATGGCGATTAAGATGATGTTTCCGACCATGGAAAAGCCTTCAATCATCGTCGTGGTCAAAAACATTCCCGCAAACATTGCGGCAATATGGATGGCGCCTTGATAAAGCAGGATCGAGATCGCCGCAAAAGCCACGCCGATGCCAAAGACGGCCGAAAGCATCAAGGCGGTGATGAAATCAAGCGCGCTTTTGACCGCAAGGACGCTGATATCGCCGTGCAAAGCGTCTTGTACGGGGCCTAAAATGGCGAGGGCTCCGACGCAAAAAATCAAGGTTCCGCTGATGAAACCTTTGGCAAGAGGGGGCAGTTTGTAGCGGTGTTCGACGCCATAGGCGAAACGCTGCAATTTTCCGTCGATGTCGATTTTTTCGCCAATCAGCGTGCCAACCACTAAGGATATCAGAACAAGAAGTTCGTGTTGCGTGGCGATTTCTCCGTTTTCAACGACGAGGAAATATTGCAAAAACCATCCGAGCGCGAGGGCGGTCAAGGAAAGACCCATGACGAACATGATGGTTTTTTGCAAGCGCTCGGGCAATCCTTTTTTGAAGAACACTCCGATGATGGAGGCGACAATGACGGCGATGGCGTTTAAAATTGTGCCCATGCGTTACGCTCCTATACGGCTAATCTTTTACGGCGATGGCGTCGATTTCGATGACGACGTCCTTAGGCAGTCTTGCCGCTTCAATCGCCGCTCTTGCAGGTTTGTGGTCGTGAAAGAATTCGCCGTATTGTTCATTCATCGTCTTGAATTGCCCCAAATCTTTCATGAAAATGCCGCAACGGACGATGTCATGCTTTTTGAGTCCGGCCGCTTCGACGACGGCAAGAACGTTTTTGAGGCATTGCTCGGTGGCTTCGGCGATGTCGGTTTTGGTTTCGCCGTTTTCCGGGTTGATGGGAAGCTGCCCCGAAACATAAAGAGTGTTCCCTTTGAACACGCCTTGAGAATACGCGCCGATGGCGGCGGGTGCGTTTTTGGTTTCAATGTACATTCTATCGCTCCTTTATTTAATGTCTTATGGTTTTGAGGGTTCCATCGGAGGTCGTTTCAGCGACGGAAGGCGAATCGATCACCATGGTTTCGTCGCCCTTTTTCAGTAGGACGAAGTGACGGAAGAAGATGTAATTGTCGGCTTTGACCGTGTTGAGCGGATCGAAACCGACGATGTGGAAAGGTCCTTGTTTTTTGGTTTCGGCGGTTGCAAGCGCTTCTTGGACAGTTTTTCGGTTGTTTTCCTTGAATTCTTGCAAAAGCCGTTTGATGTCGTCGTTTTTTTGAGGTGAATCGCCGTTCGCTTTTGGCAAAAGCAATGTGTCGAGCATCGACTCTTCTTCGCCGACCACATGCCAAAGCGCTTCGCCTTGGCTTTCCGCGACGACCAAGAGGGCGGCGCCGGAGTTGTTGTTGATGGTGCGGATGGGGAAAAGCGAAGCGGGGTCTTTCAAACTTGCTTGGATTTCTTCGATTCTTTGGTTGTAAAGGTCTCGATCCAGCATTTTTAACGCCGACCATTCGGCGTAAGTGGCCATGCCTTCACAGGTTTCGACGTAGGATTCGTAGGCGATTGCTTGTGGAAAGTGTTTCCTGCGGTAGGCTCTTAACGCCGCTAACCGCAACCAGTCGAGCTGTTTGAAGTCGTCAAGCAAATCGGCGAGCAGCCGGTTCTCTTCGTATTTTGCGGACAGGTTGTCCTCTTCGTATGCGTAATGGATGGCGTCGATTTCGTTGCGGAATCGCTTTTCGCCGTATTCAAGCTGAAAAGCGTGGAACATTTCGTGAACGATGAGTGAGGCGAGGCGCTTCGTGTTCAGCCTCAACGTCGCTTCATCCACGTTCCAAATTGCGAGCATTCGGCCTTCGAACTTGATGGCGGTATTGCCGCGGAAACGGCTGTCCCAAGAAATTTGACGGTCTTTTAACTGCACGGTTTCCTGATCGTAGAGGGCAAACGGATAGGGCCTAAACGTCGGCCATATGCCTTCAAAGTTCAAGTTTCCCAAGTGTTGTTCTATTTTGCGATACAATTCTTTCATTCGGCCACCTCTTTCCATATCACCCATATGTCCATAATACAGCCTTTTTTGTCAAAAGGAAAGCCCGATTTGTCGATTGCCATAAAAAAACCGGATGCAGTGAGCATCCGGTTGATTAGTGGTTATTATCGAGCTTCTTGATAATACGCTTCCACTTGTTTCCAGTTGACGACGTTCCAAAAGGCGTTGATGTAATCGGGACGTCGGTTTTGGTAGTTCAAATAGTAGGCGTGTTCCCAAACATCAAGGTTCAAAACGGGGCAACCTTCGTCAAAAGGCACGTCTTGATTGGGCGTAGAAGTAACCTTCAATTTGCCATCGTTGTCGACAATGAGCCAAGCCCAACCGCTGCCGAAGCGCGTTTTTGCGGCGGTCGCGAAGGTTTCCTGGAACTCTTCAAAAGAGCCGAAATCGCGTTTGATGGCGTCCATCAAATCTCCGTGGGGACGGTCGCTTTCTTTTTCGGGCGCGAGGATGGTCCAAAAGAGCGTGTGGTTAAAATGGCCGCCTCCGTTGTTTCGAACGGCGCTGCGGATGTCTTCGGGGACGCTGTTCAAGTCGTTGAGGACTTCGTCTAAGGGTTTTTCCATCAGTTTCGGGTACTTCTCCACAGCCGCTTTCAATTTGTTGATGTAGGTTTGATGATGTTTGGTGTGGTGAATTTCCATGGTTTTTTGGTCGATGTAGGGTTCTAACGCATTGTAATCGAATGCAAGTTTTGGCAGTTCAAAGTTCATGAATAGGCCTCCTTATTTCTTATTTCAAGTTCATTATGGCACTAAATTAGAGAAATTACAAATAATATGCATGCAAAAAAAAGACAGGGCGAATGCCTGTCTTCAGTTTATTTAACGGATGATTTGGGAGATTCTTTTTTCGGGGCCAAGATGTAGTTTTTCATCTTCAGATAGGTATAAAATCCAAAGATTGCGGTATAGATTGCGGCTCGGACAAAGCGGAGTTCGTCTTCTTGGGCGATGAGATTGATGGAGAGAAGATGCACATAAATCATCAAATAGACGAGATACGCCCATTTGTGGAGTTTGCGCCATTGTAGTGGATGCATCTTTTTGCGGATGCTTGTGAAAGATGTCACAAACAATGGGATCATGACCAAGAACGCGATGGTTCCGGTGGGGTTTAGCGCGCTTAGGGCCGTGATGATCAAAAAGGTCGCATGCGGGATTAGAAAAATGAAGCCTAGAATGGCCATTTCACGGCGGACGCGCATCAAGGCAATTTTCGGCTTGGACTTTTTCTTGAATCCTCCGGCGAACATGACGAGGACGAAAAACGCGAACGTGAGGTGTCCTTGGAAAATCAACTGGTAAAGAACGGGGATGTTTTCAAGAGAAAATCCGAGTGTCCCGATTTGTGCGAGTACCGCCAAAACAGTAGCGACCAAGGCTATGATGGCGCTCACGATATAATAGGTGTGTTCGTTTTTGTGCAGATGCTTGCCCGAGTAATAGACGAACAAGGCGAGCGGAACGATGAACAGCATGCCGGTGAACGATAGAATGTGGTCCATAGTGTGCCTCCTTCAAAAGTTGTTCTTCTTCATTCTATCACATCTTCCTTTCATTGCGTAGGGGGCTTTCCTGCGGGATGGAAAAATGCGTTTAAAACCTTGAGGTTTTCCCATATTTCCCTTGCCAGATAAGGCTTTTTTTGGTATTATTATCAACGGTCGTTTATTCTTGCAAAGGATTTGCGGCTGTGGTATAATTCTTTTACTGTGAAATTCGCGCCCATAGCTCAATTGGATAGAGCGTTTGACTACGGATCAAAAGGTTAGGGGTTCAAGTCCTCTTGGGCGCGCCACTCTCGGGAAGTAGCTTAGCTTGGTAGAGCGCTTGGTTTGGGACCAAGAGGTCGCAGGTTCAAATCCTGTCTTCCCGACCACTAAGGGACCTAGGAAAAACTCTTGCCTCAAGAGTTTTTTTATAGGCGGATTCATTATGCGTTTCATGTTCACAACGCGCCACAAATCGGTTACAATGGAAGTAAACGAGGCAAACGGGAAGTAGCTCAGCTTGGTAGAGCGCTTGGTTCGGGGCTAAGAGGTCGCAGGTTCGAATCCTGTCTTCCCGACCATTCTAACGTCAAACACTTCATTGCGAAGTGTTTTTTTTATTTCCCGCTTTCTACGTCGCATTTTGCATTTTGGTTCGCGCAAAGAAAAGGCCGCTATTGAGCGGCCTTGGCGTCGATTTATTTGAGGTATTTGTTCAGGATGTGAATGATTTCTTCGGTTTTTTCTTCTTGGGTTCCCTCGTGAAAGGAATCCCTGACGCATGTGTCGATATGGTTTTTCAAAATGTCAAGATTCGCTTTTTTCAGCAACGATACCGTCGCCATGATTTGATTGGCGATGTCGACGCAATAACGACCTTCTTCGGTCATTTTGACCGCTGAGTCGACTTGGCCTTTTGCGGTTTTCAACAACGTTAAGGCGTTTTCGTTTTTATGTTTCATATTGAACCTCCATGTGCGCGGTCATTTTTTTTCGTCTCAATCGCAAGGAGTTGTAGACGACATTGAGCGAACTTACCGACATTGCCGCGGCGCCGATCATCGGATGGAGAAGGCCGAACATGGCAAACGGTATGGCGACTGCGTTATAAAACCATGCCCAGAAGTAATTTTCCTTGATTTTGCGGAAGATGTTTCGGGAGAGTTCGATGGATGTGAGAATCAGTGAAAGTTCGTCCCGAATCAACGTGACATCGGCCGCTTCGATCGCTACGTCTGTTCCGGTACCGAGCGCTATGCCGACGTTGGCTTGTTTGAGCGCGGGGGCGTCGTTGATGCCATCGCCGATCATTGCCACTAACCCGTGGGCGTCTTGAAGCCGCTTGACTTCATCGACCTTTCCGTCGGGCAAGACGCCGGCGATTACATGCGAGATGCCCGCTTTTTTGGCGATGGCGTTCGCGGTTCGTTCGTTGTCGCCGGTAATCATGGCGGTTTTGATGCCGAGGTTTTCGATGGATTGTATCACGGCTTTTGCGTCCTTTTTCAAGGCGTCTGAGACGGCGACGACCCCGAGAATTTTGTCTCCATCGCTTAAGAACATGGCGGTCTTGGCTTCGTTTTCCAAGCTTTCGATGATGTGTTCAAACGATTGGTAATCGATGTTTTGTTCATCCATGAGACGGCGGTTGCCGATGTAGTAGGTTGTATCGTTGATGGTTCCTTTTACGCCGCGTCCGCTGAGCGCTTCGAAGTCGTGCACGGTTTTCATTGAAAGGCCTTCGTCATTTGCGGCTTTTAGGATGGCTTGGGCGAGAGTGTGTTCCGAGCCTTTCTCTAAAGATCCGGCTATTTGCAGGAATTCGGTTTTGTCGATGGTGTTTGTTTTAAGGTCGGTGACTACGGGTTCGCCTAACGTCAGCGTTCCGGTTTTGTCAAAGGCCACGAGTTTGATGTCTTTCAGTGTTTGCACCGCTTCGCCGTTGCGGATTAAGATGCCTTTGTCGGCGCCGATGCCGCTGCCGACCATCAGCGCTGTGGGTGTTCCAAGGCCTAAGGCGCATGGGCAGGCGATAACCAATACCGCGGTCGCGGTAACGAACGCCAAAATAAGCGGAGATTGGTCGGGGTTCACCCAGGGTAGGAAACTCATGGTTCCCATGATGCCTTGATGGAAGTCGGTAAAAAGCAAAAACGATCCGAAAGTCATAAGCGTGAGCAACATGATGATTGGCACAAAATATCCGGTCACACGGTCGGCGAATTCTTGGATGGGCACTTTGGAACCTTGAGCTTGTTCGACAAGCGTAATCACTTGTGACAAGAACGTATCTTTGCCGACTTTGGTGACTTCGGCTTTGATGGCGCCTTGTTTGTTGATGGTGGCGCCAATCACTTCATCGCCTCTCTCTTTTTTCACCGGCATGGATTCACCGGTCGCAAGCGATTCGTCGATTGTGGTGGAGCCTTCTTTGATGACGCCATCGGTGGGGATTTTTTCTCCCGGTCGTATGACCATCAAGTCGCCTTGAGAAAGTTCTTTGGTGGACACTTCGATTTCTTCGCCGTCGACGACGATGCGCGCGCTTTTCGCGCCAAGTTCGACGAGTTTCTTGATTGCTTGTGACGCTTTTCCTTTGGCGCGTGATTCCAAGAATTTTCCGATTAGATGGAAAGTCATAATGGCCGTTGCCATTTCTATAAAGGTTGTGACCGGGAAGAAGAGGCCCATAAGACCGATCAAATAAGGCGGCATCGAACCAAGGGAGACCAAAACGTCCATGTTTGGGGAAAGGTTTTTGAGGGACTTGAAGCTGCCCTTGTGGACGTGAAATCCGAAATAGAAGACGACCGGTGCGCCTAGTGCGGCAACGATTGGAGTGTAAAACGGAACGGTTGCGATGAACATGTGGACGACCATGAGCGTCATCACAATGGCCGCTATGATTGCTGAGGAGAGCATTTTCTTCTTCGCAATTCTCATTTTTGCGACATCAGGGTCTTCCGAATCGTCAATTTCTTCTTCCAGTGTGATATCATAGCCGATTTCCTGCACGGCTTTTTTCATCTCGGAAACTCTGATTTTTTTGGGATTGTATTTTAGTGTCGCCTTGTTAGAGGCTAGGCTGACTGTGACGTTTTCAGTGCCTTCAAGCTTGCTAAGGGTTTTTTCAACGTTGCCCACACAAGTGGCGCATGTCATCCCTTCGACACGAAGTGAAACGCGTTCAAGGGAATCGTCGAGTAAAAAAGCGCCGTAGCCGGCGCTTTCAATCGCGGCGATGATTCCACTGGTATCTATTGTGTTTTCGTCAAAGGTCACATCGGCGGTATCGTTGACAACGTTTACGGAAACGTCCTCGACACCTTTGGTGTGTTCAAGGACGGAGTTGACGCTGTTGGCGCACGTTGCGCAACTCATGCCGGTGACTTTAAATGTTTTTCTCATTAGTTATCACGGTTCACTTTGTAACCAATCTTCTCAATAGCGTGGACAATCGCCGCTTCCTCGACTTTGTCTTCGTCGTAAGTCAAAGACACATTGTCGTTTTTGCGGTCAACGTTGACATCCTTTACCGTATCCACGTTCGAGAGTGCTTTTTTCACGCTGTTGGCACAGCCGTCGCATGTCATGCCGGTTACTTTGAGCAATAGTTTTTTCATGGATATACCTCCTCTGTATGACCCCCCCTATATGGGGGTGCTCAATTGTAGTGTAACATACTCATCGTGGATGTCAACAACGATACGCTCACAAGGGTTCTGGTTTGGAAGATAAAATCCTTTATAAAAGAGAAGCATCTGTGGTCATGGCAAGCCGGCAAAGACTCTTCGTTTCTTATGTTTTTTACTTTATGAGAGCACAGGTTTTGTGTTATTCTTTAATAGATACTAGTTTGCGAGGTTATGCCTATGGAAAACTTTGCGTTTGCTTTCAACGCGTTGGCGCCGCTTATCTTTTTGGCGCTTTTGGGATATTATTTAAGGCAAAAGCAGGTTCTAAGCGACAACTTCATTTCGCATTTGAACCGCTTCATTTTTGTGGTGGCACTGCCGGTTTTAATCTTTGTGACGCTCGCCAATGTCGAGGGGCTTGAGAAGATTTCTTGGGGCGTTGTTTGGTTTTCCATTGTCATGACCTTCGTTGTTGTTCTGGCGGGTACGTTTGCCGTGTTGTTTTGGCAAGGCAAAAAGGAACACAAACCCGTTGTTTTGCAATCTCTTTTTCGGGGAAACTTCGTTTTGATCGGCATTCCACTGGCCATGAGGCTTGGAGGGAACGATTATTTGAGTGTCGTGTTGATTTTGAACGTGTTTTTGATTCCTTTGGTAAACGCGCTTTCGATTGTGGTTTTCCATTTGTTTCAAAAAACGGAGCGCTTTACGATGCGGATGTTTTTCGGCTTGCTCACCGACACATTTAAGAATCCTTTGATGATCGCTGTGGTGCTTGGCATTTTGGCCATTGTTTTCGAGGCGCCTTGGATTGCGCTAAAAGAAAACGCCGGTGTTTTTGTTGAAACCTTGGATTACATAGCCGTGACGGCGACACCTATGGCTTTGATCGCCGTGGGTGGGCAATTCAAGATCACTAGAAGCCGCGCACTTATGAGTCCTATACTCTTTGGAAGCATTGGTCGTTTGGTTGCAGTGCCAACGGTGGTTTTTGTCTCGGCTGTTCTTTTGCGGCCCTGGATTACGTTTGATCATTCCTGGGCCGCGCTCATATCAATATTTGCCTCGCCCGTGGCCGTTTCGAGTGTTGCGGTGACAAAAGGGCTTGGCGGAGACGACGAACTCGCTTCGCAGCTTGTGCTTTGGACGACGGCGGCGGCGGTATTCACCATTTTCTTCATTGTCGTATTGTTTCGCTACGTAGGGTTTTTGTGAGGATCGGAACTTCTGTTTTCCTAGAAATTATAGGAATTGTTGATAGACAAAAAATGTGCTATAATAAAAAAAAGCATATGAAGGGGTATGTGAAGCGTAATAGTTGACCTCAAGACATGCCACTAGCCCAAGGGGTGGAAGCCATGTATCTAGCAAGACTGTTTTTGCTGACAAACGGCAACGGTGAACGCACCACCATTATAGATACACTCAGCGACCTGTTCCGTCCGATTTTGGAGTTTTTTGAAGCTTACGGCGAAATCGGTCTTTTTATATATTCGATTATTGAAACCATCACACCCTTGGCGGGTGTTGAGTTCATACTTTTTCCGTTGCTTCTCCGATCGCCGGAACGTTGGTGGTTTATTACGTTGAACCTTGTCGTGGCGAATACCATCGGTGCGATAATCGTGTATTTGTTCATGGCCAGCGAAAACAATAAAATCTATAACCGCTTAGTACGTAAGAAGCACCGAGAACGCGCGAAAAAACTGTTCGACCGGTACGGCTTTTGGGCGATCTTCATTTTCGCGTTGACGCCGCTGCCTTTTTTCTTGATTATTTTCACCGCCGCGGTCGCGCGGATGAAGTTCAATCAGTACGTGTTTGCGGCATTCTTTTCACGTGCAGTGAGGTTTTACATCACGTCTTATGCCGTTGTGGCCTTAGGCCGCCAAGGCGACATCATCTTCTNGCTGGCCATCGTTGGTGTGAGCGTCGCCCTTTTCATGATGTGGCTTCAAAGAAGAGCCCTTGCGCATTTTGAAGAACAAGCGAACACGCCGAAAGAAGGAGAAGACACCAAAGAAGCGCATGAAGAAGAGGTGCAAGAGAATTCTTGACAACATGGAAAAATATGGTACTATATAGTAGCGTCAAAAGTCACTAGGTCCCGTAGCCAAGTGGCTAAGGCAATGGACTGCAACTCCGTGATCACCGGTTCGAATCCGGTCGGGACCTCCAAAATTGTA
>SL_8KL_010_SEDDRAFT_10005194_pt1 | contig 10262 bp, 11 predicted proteins | sample SodLakKL_010_SED_4_FD_11160 | JGI IMG/M metagenome (IMG submission 11160) | reverse complement strand
GGAGGCTTTAGAGATTGGAGCGGAGCCTTTAAGGGAGTTTATGTATGGGCAAACCAGGGAAAAGGATCTGGCCCTCTTTTTAAACATTGCCCAGGTTGATCGTCCGCAGACCAGGGATGACCTGGAGATGCATATTCTTATCCCTGCTTTTGTCATCAGTGAACTTAAAACAGCTTTTCAGATGGGGTTTCTCCTTTTCATCCCTTTTTTGGTAATAGATATGGTTGTGGCCAGTACCACAATGTCCATGGGTATGTTCATGCTGCCTCCCGTCATGATTTCCCTGCCCTTTAAATTACTGCTTTTTGTTTTAGCAGACGGGTGGCATTTGGTAGTAAAGTCCCTTGTGGAAAGTTTTTATTAGGTGCTAGGAGTGGAAATATATGTCAGAGGAATTTGTTTTAAATCTTGCCCGGGAAAGCATTATAATGGTGCTGATGTTAGCGGCTCCCATGCTGCTTCTTAGTTTAGCTGTTGGCCTGGGGGTAAGTATTTTTCAAGCTACTACCCAAATCCAGGAACCAACTTTAACCTTTGTTCCTAAAATTGTCGCTGTTTTCTTGGGTGTCCTGATTTTTGGAAGCTGGATGCTCAACATGATAGTTCAGTTTGCCGTAAACCTTTTTCAGGACATGGGGGGATTAATCTGACGAAAACCATACTTTAAACTTTAAATGCAAAAAAAAAACTGATATATACTGGTTGCAGCTGGTGGTGGTGAAATGTTAGACCCGAGATGGCTTTTACTTTTATTAATATTTATAAGAATGACGAGTTTCTTTGTGATTGTACCTTTTTTAACTGTACAAGGCATACCTGCTTTAGTTAAGATAGGTTTGGCCGGAATTATCTCTTACCTGATTTTTAGTGTTATAGATGCTGAGAATTTCTTATTTCCTCAGAATATGGTTGAATTTATGGGTATGGCTATAGGGGAAGTTATAGTGGGGTTAACCCTGGGGTTTATCGTTTTCCTGGTTTTTGGAGGTATAAGGACTGCTGGTCAGATCATAGATTTACAGATGAGTTTGCTTATGGCCAGCGTTTTTGATCCCCAGTACGGTAGCCCGGTAACACTGGTGGGACAGCTATATTTCCAGCTAGCCCTGGTGTATTTCTTTATAATAAACGGCCATCACAGCTTGTTAGTGGCTCTGACAGGGAGTTATAGCATTGTCCCTGTGGGGATGCATACCCTGGCAGAAACAACGGTATGGGGTTTAATGGAAATATTTTTCTGGACATTTCTTTTGGCTTTTCAAATTGCCCTGCCTGTAGTAGTGACCATCTTACTGGTGGATATCACCCTGGGTTTGATTTCCAAGACTGTTCCTCAACTGCATGTTTTTATGGTAGGGTTGCCCTTAAAAATAGGGGCAGGACTGTTGGCTTTAGTCCTGGTGCTGCCCATTATGACCGGGGTCTTTGAAAATCTATTTGGAGAGATGGTTAAGGAAATGCTTAATATAATGGGTACCTTTTAGTAGGTGGGAGCTATTGATGATGGAAGATAATCTTTTTCCTTTGAACCTGCAGCTGTTTACAGAGGAGGAAAAAACTGAAGAGGCCACGCCGCGCCGGAAACAGGAGTCCCGTAAAAAGGGACAGGTAGCTAAAAGTAGTGAGCTCAATGCTTCTATAAATTTATTGGCACTGGCACTTCTATTCATATTTTTAAGTGATTTTATGTTTCAGCGGGCGTTAATGATGGTTCAGGGCTTTTACAATGATTTTCTTAGCATTTCGTTAAAGCAAGGGCAGATATTAAATCTTCTTATCAGGTTTATTGGTGAATTTTTTCTTATCATGTCCCCTATATTTGTAACAGCTATAATAGCTGGTATCATTATAAACTTTTTTCAGGTTGGTTTTAAAGGCAGTTCTGAAGCTATTCAAGCCAAGGCGGAGAGGTTAAATCCCCTGGAAGGATTTAAGCGCATACTCTCCCGAAAGTCAGTGGTGGAACTTGTAAAGGGTTTTATAAAGATTTTTGCAGTGTCTTATGTAAGCTATAATTATATCATGGGCGAGGTTGAAAGCATACTGGAGATTTTATATATGGGGATAGAAGCAAGTTTTGCCCAGATCAGTTCACTGTTTATTTCCCTGGCTTTTAGAGTAGGTATTATATTCTTAATTCTGGCCATCATTGATTATGTATATCAGCGTTATGAATTTACTAAGAGCATAAAAATGTCCAAGTATGAGGTTAAACAGGAACATAAGCAGATGGAAGGGGACCCCCACCTGAAGGCCAAGCGGAAGGAAAAGCAGCGCCAGATGAGTATGAACCGGATGATATCCGAAGTTGCAGATTCTACCGCGGTAATTACTAACCCTACGGAAATAGCTATAGCCTTAAAGTACAGGCATGGGGAGGATGAAGCCCCTGTAGTAGCTGCTAAAGGGGGCGGATTCATAGCTGAAAAGATAAAGGAGATAGCCAGGGAAAACGACATTCCCATTGTGGAAAATAAGCCGGTGGCGCAAATTTTGTACCGGCAGGGAGAAATAGGGGAGGAAATCCCGGTGGAACTTTACCAGGCAGTGGCAGAAATACTGGCCATGGTATTCAGGATGAAAAAGTAAAAGGTAAAAGGAGGAAGAGAGGATGGCTGATAACGCTAATACTGCTTCAGGAATACTACACAGCTTTCAAAAATATGCAGACATGATTATAGCTGTAGCTATTGTCTGTATTGTTGTTATCATTATTATACCTGTGCCTCCTTTTATACTGGATATTCTTCTCACTTTCAGCATAACTTTTGCCTTGATAGTTCTTCTTTTAACCATGTTTACTACCGAGACTTTACAGTTTGCTGTATTCCCTTCCCTTCTTTTGGTAACAACTTTATACCGACTGGCCCTTAATATTTCTTCTACCCGTTTGATTTTGGGTGAGGCCCGGGCCGGGCAGCTTATTGCTTCCTTTGGTGATTTTGTGGTGGGTGGAAATTACGTGGTTGGTTTAATTATTTTCGTTATTATTACCGTTATACAGTTTGTGGTAATTACCAGCGGGGCAGGCCGGGTAGCTGAAGTGGGTGCCCGGTTCACCCTGGATGCCATGCCGGGAAAACAAATGAGCATAGATGCTGATTTTAATGCCGGAATTATCAATGAAGAGGAGGCCAAGGCAAGAAGGGAGCAGCTGCAAAGAGAGGCAGATTTTTATGGGGCCATGGATGGATCCAGCAAGTTTGTCCGGGGGGATGCTATAGCCGGAGTGGTTATTGTTTTAATAAATATTATGGGCGGCTTGCTGGTGGGAGTAGTGCAGATGGACATGCCCCTGGAACAGGCTGTAGAAACCTATACCCGCCTGACGGTAGGGGATGGCCTGGTCTCTCAGGTGCCGGCGCTGCTGGTTTCCTCCGCTGCTGGTATGCTGGTAACCAGGTCTGCAGGAAAGAGTAGCTTTGGGGCAGATTTATCTCAGCAGATTTTTCATTTTCCCCGGGTAATAGCGTTAACTTCGGGAATTCTCCTGGTTCTGGGGATGGTTCCTGCTCTTCCCTTCTTCCCATTTTTTGTTCTTTCTTCCGGGACTGCCTTTGTAGCGTATACCCTTATTGGTGAGCAGGGGGTGGCCAAAAAGAGCGAAATGGAAGAAGCAGAGAGGGAAAGGCAGGAGGAGGCGAAGCCCTCTGAAGAGCCGGAGGATGTGCTGCCTCTTTTAAAAGTAGAAGTTTTGGAAATAGAGATAGGTTATAACTTGATACCTTTAACTGACAAGTCCCAAAGTGGGGACCTGCTGGATAGAATTACAGCAACCCGAAAACAGTGTGCTCACAATATGGGTATTCTTGTGCCACCCATAAGAATAAGGGACAACCTCCAGCTGGAGCCAAATTTTTATATTATCAAAATTAAAGGTATAGAAATTACCCGATATAGTTTGATACCAGGCTATTACCTGGCTTTAAACCCTGCTGAAGTAGAGGAAAAGCTGGAAGGAATAGAAACTAAAGAGCCCACTTTTGGCCTTCCGGCCATGTGGATCTCCGAAAAAGAAAAAGAAAAAGCTGACCTGCTGGGGTACACTATAGTGGATACTTCTACCGTTTTAATCACTCATCTGAACGAAATTATTAAGAAGCATGCCCACGAGCTTTTAGGCAGGCAGGAGGTTAAGGCAATGGTAGATACGGTAAAAGAAAGCTACCCGGCGGTTGTGGAGGAGCTTATACCGGATCAGCTGAGTATCGGGGAAATACAGAAAGTTTTGCAGAACCTTTTAAAAGAGAAAGTTCCCATTAAAGACCTTCTTTCTATCCTGGAAGTGCTGGCGGATTACGCTCCGTCTACCAGGGATGTTAGTCTGTTAACAGAGTACGCCCGACAGGCCCTGGCAAGGACAATATGTACAGAGCATGTGACTCAAGAAAACAAACTATATGTTATTACCATNGATCCCCATCTGGAAAATAAAATAACCGAGTCTCTTCAGAATACGTCGCATAACTATTTTCCAATGCTGGATCCTTCTACAGTTCAGGTTATTATCCGGCGTTTATCAAGCTTAGTAGATAAAGCCGGACAGAAGGGAATAAATCCAGTAGTTCTTTGCAGTCCCCAGGTTCGTTTACCTTTTAGAAGGTTAACAGAAAGGTCTTTGCCGGATTTAACGGTTCTTTCCCTTAACGAAATAGTAAATGATATTACAGTTGAATCTTTAGGGATGGTGAGCTTAAGTGAAAATTAAAAGGTATTTAGCTAAAGACGCCCGGGGGGCCATGGAACGGATAAAAAAGGACATGGGCCCCGAAGCTATAATTCTCGAGACCCGGAGGGTAAGGCAAAAGGGATTTTTAGGCTTATTTAAGAGACGGCTGGTGGAAATCACAGCTTCCATAGATGACAATTCAAAAAACCAATGTCAAGAATACCTGCCTTTTAACCTTAATGGTCATTACAATAATAAAAAAATGGAGACTGAAATTCAGGAGTTAAAGTGTATGGTACAGCAAATGACTACCCTTCCGGGGGAAAAGGAAAAGGAAAAAGAGGGAGGCCCTTTGAGGCATCTCCAGCAAAAGCTGATTGACAATGAGATTGATAATGATATCGCTCAGAAGTTAACAGAAGAGATTAAAAGGGATTTTCCAGATAAGAATTTGACAGAAGTGCAGCTTTATAGTTTGATAAATGATAAAATTGGCAGACGTCTTAAATTTAGCAATAACAACAACGGGAGGCATGTTTACTGTTTTGTGGGACCTACCGGGGTAGGTAAGACTACAACCCTGGCCAAACTGGCAGCAAATTATTCCATTTTCAAAGAAAAAAAGGTGGGCCTTATTACCATAGATACTTACCGAATTGGTGCCGTTGAGCAGTTAAAAAATTATGCCCAGCTTATAGACATTCCCCTGGAAGTGGTTATGTCTCCAGCAGAGCTAAAGCAGTCCCTGGATAAGATGAAAGATTTTGATGTGGTTATGGTAGATACAGCCGGAAGAAATGCAAAAAATTCACTACATTTAAATGAACTTAAGGCCTTTACAGAGGTGCTGTCGGAGGCAACTACCTTTCTAGTTTTAAGTTTAACTACTAAAAGTAAAGACCTTATTAAAATAACAGACAAATTTAAGGCTACAAATTATAACTCTTTAATTTTTACAAAGCTGGATGAAACGGATACTTATGGCAGCATTCTTAACATTGCCTGTCATACAACGCTTCCCGTTGCTTTTCTTTCCACAGGACAAAAAGTTCCTGAGGACTTTGAGGTAGCTTCGGAAGAACGTTTAACCAATCTAATTCTAGGGGTTGGACTATAATGATCGATCAGGCTCATGGGCTAAAAAATATATTGAAAAGAAAAACTTCCCCGGAGGGAACCCCTACCTCTAATAATAAATGCAGAGTTATTTGTATAAGCAGCGGTAAGGGGGGGGTTGGTAAAACGAACCTGGCTGTAAACTTATCCCTGGCCCTGGTGCAGCAGGGGTTAAAGGTGGTTTTGTTCGACGGAGATTTAGGCATGGCCAATGTGGATATTCTATTGGGAATGTACTCTAAATATAGCTTGAAGGATGTTTTGTATGGGGAAAAAGCGCTGCAGGAAATCGTAGTTAAAGGCCCCAATGACTTGATGATAATACCCGGAGGGTCAGGCATTTCTCAGCTGGCCAATCTTAGCAGCAGCCAGCAAGAAAATTTTATAGCGGAGCTTTTAACATTGGAGGAGGAAGCAGATTTAATTTTAATTGATACGGCAGCGGGGATAGGCACTAGCATGCTGCGCTTTATTTCAGCCGCCCACGAAGTTATAGTTATAACTACCCCTGAACCTACCTCCATTACCGATGCGTATAGCATAATTAAATTGGTTTCCAACTATAAGTTGCATTCTCAGGTATACCTGGTAGTAAACAGGGTGCACTCCAAAAAAGAAGCTATAAATGTTGTGAACAGGTTAAATAAGGTAGCTGAAAAGTATTTGCATTTAAAGATGGTATTTCTGGGGGAAATATTGGAGGATAACCAGGTTATTGAAGCTGTTAGAATGCAGGAACCTTTTATTCTCAAAAATCCCCATTCCAGATTATCTGAATCTGTCAAAAGCATGGCTTTAACCCTTGCCGGCTCTTCGCCAAAGGAAGAAGAGAAAAAGGGTCTGGAGGGTTTTCTTAAGAAAATGGTAAAGCTATTAACGTAGGGGTGAATATAAATTGACTAAGAGTAAGAATCCAGCATTGTTTGAGGTTAATGATAAGATAGAAATTGCTCTTCAAGAACACCACACTTATTACATGACTATGGTTCAGGAAACTGACAAAGATTTTATCACCATAGGGCTTCCCATGTTAAATGCTAGGGGGCTATTGTTAAGGGAAGAAGAGGAAATAAAAGTAAAAAAGGTTGAGGATTCTGCGATTTACATATTTCTCGGCCGGGTTATTTCCCGACTGAAAAACGACAATGTCCCCCTTTACAAAATAGAAGTTTCCAGTGACTATGAAAGAATTCAGAGAAGGAATTATGTCAGGATTTCCATTGTTTTGCCCCTTAAATACAGGTTAGAGCAGGAGAAAAGAGATTTTATCAGTACAAAAACAGTAGACATTAGCGGTGGGGGTTTAATGTTTGTCTCAGATACCGATTTATTGCCAAATGAAATTTTGGATTTGAAATTAAGGTTGTTCGGGAAAGATCTTGAAGCCAAGGGGAAAGTTATTAGGACTTATAAATTTTTAGATTCAAAAGCAAATGTACAAAGGGTAAGGGTTTGCGCGGAATTTGCTCAAATAAGGGAACAGGACAGGGAAAAAATTATATCCTTTATCTTCAAAAAGATTAGGAACAGTTTGATTTAGCTTAAGGGGGTTTGGTTTATGCCGGCAGAAGAAATATGGGAAAAGTATATGGATACCAGGGAAGAAAATTCGAAAAAGCAGTTAACTGTCGAATATTTGCCCCTGGTTGAAGAAATAGCCAGGAGAATGTCCTTTGGTTTGCCAGGACACATTGAATACGGGGATCTGGTTAGCTGGGGTGTTATAGGACTTCTGGATGCCCTGGATAAGTTCAGGCCAGACAAGGGAAGTAAGTTTAAAAACTATGCTGCTGTGCGGATAAGAGGGGCTATACTGGATGAATTAAGACGCTACAGCTACATATCCCGGTCTCTTTTGCAAAGCATGAAAAGAATTGAAGAAAGTTTCAGGTTACTGGAAAACAAGTTGGGCCGGGAAGCTAGTATGGAAGAGGTTGCTGAGTATTTAGGGACTACTAAATCTTATGTTGATAAGGTTATGAACCAGGTTAATTGTTGTAGCGTGGCCTCCCTGGAAACAGTGCTGTTTAGTGATGATAGCCCCCAGGGAAGGACCTTGATGGAGACAGTCCCTTCCAAGGATAAAGGCCCTGATAAATTGCTGGAAGAAAAAGAGAAAAGCGACATGCTTAAAAACGCCCTGGAAAAGCTGAATGAGAGAGATAGACTGGTTCTTTCACTATATTATTGTGAGGAGCTAATCATGAAGGAGATAGGGGAAATAATGGACATTTCAGAGTCCCGGGTTTCCCAGATTCACAGCAGGGCTGTTATGAAGTTAAGAAGACATCTTGCTGCTGAAGAATAAGGCAGGTGGTAGACTTGTTATATTTACTTTTTTCCCTGGGAGTGCTGCTGATAATCATAAATGCTAAAAAAGTTGTGGAAATAGGCCGCATGGGCAATCAAGAAGGGGAAGATAAAGAGGAAGTCCTGAAGGAGGAAAACTTCAAGAAAGAAAATCCAAGGGAGGAGAAGTTATTATACTCCATGGATCAAGAAGAAGTGCAGCTGTTAAAAAAGGAAGTACAGGCTGTTTTGGATGAATTAAAAGAAGAAAAAAGAAAGCTTTATTACTTAAAGATTAAAGATAGTATGGTTAAAAAGGAAAAACCCCAAGATAAGTCCGATAAACCCCAGGTACAACCTGAACAGGAGAAAATTGAACGAGAGGAATCTGGGCAGGATAAAAATAAAGAAATAAAAGAACTGTACAGTCAGGTGCACAGCCTGAGGGAAAAAGGTAAGGATAATGGGGAAATTGCCAGAAAGTTAAACATAGGAAAGGGGGAAGTAGAATTTATTCTTTCTATAAAACGTTAAAAGTAATTTTTTCTCCCCTGGTTCTATTTGGCTTGGGGTTAGGACTGGTAATTACTTCTCTGGTTTTTCTGCTTCAGCCTTCTCCAGAGATAACTGAGGAAGAAATTATTCAGAGAGCCAGGGAATTGGACATGGTTTTTAAAGAGGAGGTAGTGGTTTTTGAAGAAGAGGCATTGGAAGAAGGAATATCGGAGGAAGAGTTAGCAGAGGAAGATAGCTCTGAAGTAGCAGAGACAGATGAGGTCCAGGAGGACCGGGAAAGTGTACAGAATGATGAAGATAATGACGAAAAAGATTTTGCTGAAGATGAAGAAGAAGAATATGAAGATGAGAGAAAGATGAAGAGAAAGATGAGGAAGAAATGGTGGAGGTAACTATACCTTCAGGATATTATCTGACCAAAATAGCGACATTACTAGAGGAAGAAGGAGTGCTTGCGGATAAAGAAAGCTTTATCCAGTTGACCCGGGAAATGGATGTTTCCCATAAGTTGCGAAGGGGGATTTATCAGTTGCCCCGGGAGGGAGAACCTTTGGAAGTTTTAAATATTTTAATGGAGGGTGGCGATTCAATTGATTAGAGGGATTTACACTTCCGCCAGCGGAATGATGGCCCAGACAATTCAACAGGAAAATATAGCTAATAATCTTTCAAATTTAGGTACCAACGGGTATAAAAGGGATGAGGCTATTTTTCAAACTTTTCCGGATATGCTGATACGTTCCAATGAAAGCATTAACAATTTTAGTTTTCCCTCGGCTGTAGGAGTAATGAACCTGGGGAGCCTGGTAGATGAAAACCATACCATGCACACCCAGGGACAGGCTATCCAGACGAATTCTTCCCTGGACTTTGCTATAGAGGGAGATGGGTTTTTCACAGTTAATAATCCGGAGGGTGAACAACGCTTTACCCGGGATGGGCACTTTCTCAGGGATGCTGAGGGTAACCTGGTAACAGGCCAGGGGCATCAGGTGCTGGGAGCAGATGGAGAGCCTATTATTATTCCCGATGAAAATGTAGTTGTGGATCAAGACGGTGTAATCAGAAGCCAGGAAGGTGAAGTTGTCGGTGAGTTTCTTATAACCGGGTTTGACAATCCTGAAACACTGAGAAAGGAAGGGGATAATCTTTTTAACGCAGTGGATGAAAGTGAGGTTTTGGATCCTGAAGAATTAAATGCTTCTGTTAACCAGGGCTTCCTGGAAGGCGCTAATATTGATTTGATAAAAGAAATGTCCCGGGCCATGACGTCACTGAGAACTTATGAAGTAAATCAAAAGGCCATTCAAGCTCATGATGAATTACTGGGGAAGAGTGTTAATGAAGTGGGAGTCCTGAGGTAAATTCAGTGTGTAAAGGAGAGGAGATTTATGATTACTATTTTTAATAGCGGCGTTAGTGGAATGATAGGGCAGCAGCAGAAGGTAGATAACATCTCCCATAATATCAGCAATGTAAATACTTCCGGTTATAAAGGAAACAGGTCTAATTTTTCGGATCTTGTTTATCAGGACAAGTCTCAAAGGGGCACAGCGGTGACCCCGGAACCTGAAACCGGTTTACTGCCCCAGGCAGGGCGGGGAAGCCTGTTAACAAGCAGTCCTATGGATTTGACCCCGGGAACTCCTATAGATACGGGGCGTCCCCTGGA
>SL_8KL_010_SEDDRAFT_10005193_pt1 | contig 10263 bp, 4 predicted proteins | sample SodLakKL_010_SED_4_FD_11160 | JGI IMG/M metagenome (IMG submission 11160) | reverse complement strand
GTAATATCCGAGAGCTTGGCCAGAAACTATTTCAGGGACACAGACCCCATCGGCCAGCGGCTCTACCTGAACAGTGAAACCAGCTATGAGGTTTCTGCCGTTTTCCGGGATGTTCCTGTCAACTCCCACTTCCCTGTTGACGCATTCATCTCTTTTGAGGTCATGCGGGAGGCACTCCCCCATGTGTTCGCCAATGGCCATTTTATGAGCCAGTTTTACAACTACCTGAAACTCTATAACGATGCTGACCCGGAAGTGGTTGGTATGATGATCCAGGATGTCGTTGAGGAGGTATATGAACAGGAACTGCGCGAGCGTGGGTTTCATATGCAGATTGAATTGCAACCTGTTGAAGATGTCCACCTGCACTCTGATTTTCACCATGAGATTGCAACCAATGGCAGCCATACGGCAGTCAGCATGCTAAGCATCATTGCCTGGTTTATCCTGATCATTGCCTGGGCCAATTATTTTAACCTGTCTTCGATCAATATTCTCAAACGTTCAAAGGAAACTGCCATCAGGCAGGTGAACGGGGCTGGTTCTGCACAAATCAGGGCCTTGTTTTTGTCGGAGTCGGCCCTGGTAAACCTGATGGCTGTTATGCTGGCATTGCTGATCCTGGAGGCAAGCAGCCCATTTTTTGCGCAGTTCTCCAATATTCCACCCATTTCACCCGTCTGGGAACATAGCTGGATATTCTATATCATTGCCATGGCTTTTATCATAGGCACCCTCACGGCCCTGGTATATACCAGCACCATATTAAAGGGAGATAACCTGAGCCATGTGATGAAGGGCATTACGTATAGCGCCAAAGGCAAAGGTGGTTTAAGAAAGATTATGCTCACCGTTCAGTTTTGCCTGGCTCTGGGTTTGATCCTTTCAAGTATGTTGATTTTCAAGCAGTACCACCATATTATGAATCAGGAGAAAGGATTTCGGACAGACGATGTCCTGGTGCTGAAGGTTCCGGTATTGTCCGATTCGCTGAGCATGATCTCTTATCAGGCATTAAGAAGTGAGCTGTCGTCCCGGGCACCGGTTGAACAACTGGCTTTTTCTACTGTGGTTCCGGGCTCTCCCGTAGATCATAATATTGGTGGCCTGAGACTTGAGGGAAAGGAAGACCATGACACGAAGAACTTCAGGTTGCTGTATGCCGAATCCGATTATTTCGACCTTTATGACATCCCGCTGGTAGCCGGGGAAATGTTCTCGGGCATTTTTAGCATCGATTCTGCAAAGGTTCTGCTTAATGAGACCGCTGTCAGGAACTTCGGGCTGACCTCCCNCGAAGAAGCCATCGGGAAGCGTATCTTNAGGGGCCCGTCAACCTTTCATATCATTGGCGTGGTGGGAGATATGCACCAGGTGTCTCCCAAAGAGGCCATGGAACCCCTGACATTTATGGCGCCCACGCACTACAGCGGATACCTGAGCCAGCTGCTGCTGGCCTCCCTTATCATTTTTCCGGTCAGCTACCTCTGGCTGGATCGTTGGCTGAACCAGTTTGCCATGCGGATAGCTATTCCCTGGACAGCCTTCCTGATACCCCTCGTGCTGATCATTATGACCACTTTGCTCACAGTATGGCTGCAATCATTGCAGATCCTACGGATCAACCCTGCGGTTGCCCTGAAAGAATAAAAACGCGTTGACGGCCCTCAGCATCATGCTTAACCTTATCTGGGTGCCGCAACGCATAAAACAGGAAAAAGGCTGCCCCCACATCCGGAAGGCAGCCTTTTCAGGTTTATTTGCGGTCAGCAATTTACATTATCTGATAATGCGTACTTTTTTGGTGTCTGCTCCATCCGCGTTAATGATCCGGAGAAGGTAGAGGCCTTCCTGCAACCCGGATACGTTAATACGGCCAGACTTGTGGTTTATGTGATCCGTGTAAATCAGTTGTCCGGTAAGATCATATACTGCAATCCTTTCAATGGTTATATCGCCGGTGATGTGAATATGCTCGCTGGCCGGATTGGGATAGACGTTGAAGGTGTTCTCCGAAATTCCGGGGACAGATACCGTGGTCTCGAAGTTGGCGGTCAGCGTGATATGTTCATCGGGCATGGTAATGTCGTTTTCCGGTGTCTCTGACACCACCTCGTCATTATGGTCGGTCCAGTTCAGAAACACAAAATCATCGTGTGCCACGGCATTGACGGTGACCACATCCCCGGCATGATATTCGCCGGCTCCGATGACCTCACCTGCATCTTCGGGGTCGGCCAGCAGTGTTAATGTATACGTGGGCACATCATTCACTTCAAGCGTAACAGGTACGATAATCAGGTCTTCGTTCACGGCATTGCTGTTGAGCCTTATGTTGGCCTCATAGGTGCCTGGCTCCAGCTCCTCTGCACTGAAGTCGAGGGTTACCTGTTGGCTCTCTCCCTCGGCTATGGTTCCTGATGCGGGATCCAGGCTAAGCCAATGAACTCCATCATATTGCAGCCTGGCGCGGATGTTCCAGTTGCCGTTTACGCCATAATCGGAAAGGTGTTCCCACTCACTTACATCCTGGGTGAGCCAGTTGGCGTCCATATTGGCGGGGCCGCCATCAACACCCAGGACGAATGAGCCTTCATCATGGGTCATCATCATGCCTACCCAGAGGTCGGCTCCGCTTACTTCCAGTGTTTCATCAAGCACTACCGTGTTCCAGCTTGCTTCCGTGGGCGTAAATACTTGCTCGTGCAAAAGGTCGCCCGGGCTGGTGGTGGTACCTGCATCCCATATCATCAGCTTGATCTCGGTGGGGATATCGCCAACATATACATCCACGGACTCCAGCAGGTAGCCGCCAAATGGGGCAACCATGGATGACGGATAACGGGCTGCGCCATAAAAAGTGCCGCCATCAAGCAGTCCGATCGCATCCACATTAGCCCCGTCATAATTCAGGACAACATCATCTTTGCCGTTCCTTGTTACAGGGTGAAAGCCTTGTGTGTCATTCTTCACGTCAAGCTGTATATCCTGCTTTAAAGCAGTTCTTCCGACAGGCACTTCTTTTGCCCTGACTTCATCTTCGATGAATTGAATGGTGGCCTGATAGCTCAGGTCTCCTGTGCCTGTGTTGGTTATAGTCATGCTTTGCTCAGCAGTTTCGCCTGTATCGAGGGTTTCGTTCAGACTCAGCGGGTCTGCTTCGATCTCTGGCTCTGCGGGGGCAAAATCCACCATGAAGCTGACATCATTGCCGTCCTTGTCCATTCCTGCACCGATCAGGCGGTTCCCGTCTCCTGAAACACCGGTGATCGCGTAAAAAGTCCAGCTCTCCGCATCAAACCAGCCCTGATCTGCAGCATAACCATTGAATGTGGTGAGGTTTCCGTCCGGATGCCTTACAAAAGCCCTGCGTGAGTTGGGCAATGGCGGAAAGCCTTCGGCAGTGAACCCAAACACATAGCCGTCGTTGCTTACCGCAGCTGGGCCAATCATTCCGTCGTTCAAGGTGTTCTGAAAAGTGGTTACCTCACCCGTTTCGGTGTTTAACACAAACCCATCGGAGTTCAGTTCGCCGGTGATGAACTGTCCATTGGGGGAGCCACCATAAGCTTCACCCGATGATGTTTCATCTATGAAAACAATCTCATCATTATGCCAGATCACAGGAGACCGGGATGCAGTTGCTGTCTGCGCCCAGCCGTATACCACCTCACCATTGGCGGTAATGCCATTGGGGCGATTGCCCTCGGGCAGGTCAGCGTGATCGCCGATGTTATCATAACCATCTTCTGACCAGCTAAACGCTTTGTAGTTAAAGCCCGGGTAATATTGCATTCCCACAATGGTGGCTCCATCGGAGGAAATGCCATATCCCGAACTGTAATCATTCATGAAGAACTCAGGTGCTGCGGGGTTCATCCCTAAGAACTCAAACTCATCAGTCGCCAGGCTCCATCTGCCGGCAACCGTGACAGGGTTATCGTTGTATATGAGATCCGGGTCATCGTAGGTAACCACGACTTCTCCGTCATCGGAAACTCCTTCAACCGCAGCAGCAATATTTGTCACACCAGACTCCTCCGACCAGTAATAACCTGATCCTCCGCCAAAAGGAGTTCCTACCACGTGCTGGCCATTTTCAGATATGGCCACGGGAAAGGTATGCGTATCCTGCAAAATCACTAAGTTTACGGGGCTGGCATCCATCACGTTCATGATGATGTCAACGGTTGCTTCAGGGTTCTCTGTGTCGTTGCCTGTTATGGTGATGGTTGCCTCATAAGGACCAAAATCATAGCCTGAGTCGCTAAATGTAAGGTCGATGAACCCGGAAGAATTGCCTGCAACAGTTCCTGAAGCAGGGTCTACTGTCAGCCATCCATCCTCATCGATATAGTCAACTTCTATGTCATAATCAAGGGTGCCAATACCCTCGTTTATTATGGAGAATCCGCTGGTGGACGTTCCGTTTTGGGCGACCGACTGTTCTACCTCCTCAGCATCAACAACCATCACCGGGTCGGAGTCTACCTCTTCACCAAGCGCGATGTCATCAATAATCCAAATATGGGCATTGTCTCCTTCATACCGAAAGGCGATGTAAATGTTCTCTCCGGCATAATCTTCGAGGTCTATGTAAGCAGGGGTCCACTCGTCTGGCGCCGTATCTTCGGTCCACACTTCTACGTAGTCGCCATCACCGGGGTCGGGGCTGCCTGCGCTTACCATGACACTGTTTTTGTGATAAAAATCTGTATCCATGTTGGTTTGCCAGAAGTTCAAAAAGAAGTCTCCTTCGTCGGGCATGCTGATCTGTGGCGTGGTAAGCCAGGTGTCCTGCATCCCGAAGGCAAAATTGTGGAATGCGGCATTGCTTCCATCCGGGGTGTTGTTGATCAGGTCGGTGACCGCCCAAGTCATATTTCCTGACTGATTGTATACGGTCCATCCTGCCGGGATGTCATCGCTCCCTTCGAAATCTTCGGTAAAGGGGTAATCAGATTCAGGGGCTGCCTTGCGGAAAATATATCCCTGCGATGCGCCTGCGATCAGGGTTCCGTCGGGCAGTGCTTGTATTTCATAGATGGCCTGCTGGAATGTCCCTTCTGTGTAATCATCTTCCCAGGTGGCACCACCGTCCGTGGTTTTCCATATCTGCTCCGGTGTGCCAGCGATATACATAATATCGTCATCAATACGGGCAACATCGCGCCACAGGGGAAAGCCGCTGCCAATAGTATGCTGTGTCCAGTTATCTCCGCCATCGGTGGTCTCCAGGTATTTGCCGTCTTCGCTGAGTGCAAAGCCGTGGTTTTCATCAAAAAACCGGATACCTGTGAGCACCAGTGGTGGTTGAGTTTGTTCGAACTGGGTGGTCCAGGTAAGGCCGCCATCATCAGTCTTCATGATACGTCCAATGCCCACAGCGAAATAGGTGTTGTCATTCACATAACACGCAGCACCTATACTGGCCTGAGGAGTGCCTCCGGCCGTCCAGGTGTCACCGCCATCGTTTGTGAAATGCGGATTATCACCAAAGGGGAAAATAATACCATGATCTACATCCTTAAAAACAACATCAAAAATTACAGAAGAGGTAAGACCAGGGTCAATAGTCGTCCATGTCTGGCCCCCATCTGTTGTTTTGCCAAGATAGTTGCTGAAGCCGGCAACAAAACCGGTGTCAGCCGTTGGAAAGCTCATTCCTTCTATCCCCTGGTTGTCGCCTGTCCACATGGATGTCCACGTGTCGCCCCCATCTGTGGTCTTGATCACAATGCCATCTCCGTTCCAGGTTACATCACCACCCGCGGCATAGCCGATTTGTCCCTGGCTCCCGGGAAACTCAAGGGCGGTGTAAATATAGTCGTGCCCCGAAAAAGACTTTTCCCACTCCTGAGCACTTATAAAACCCGCACTTATCAATATAAGTGCAGCAGCCATTAAACCTTGTAATTGTGTTTTCATTATCAGTTGTTTTTAATTTACGAATTGCCGATACTGGCATAATTGGATTATTATTTGCTATTCTCCTTCCGAACCTTTATTTGTCCCTTTCCCAAAAAAATCAACTATCTTTTTTAGTGCCTCGCTTTTCAGCTCCATTTGTTCCAGCAGATCCTTCAGCTCCTCATCCAGAGATTCGGGCACTTTGGGCTTGGTTGGTTTCTGTTTTGATGAGCCGGAGCCAGTCATGGGAAATGATTTTTTTGCAATGATACGGGAGGGGAGAGGTATAATACAAATTTTCAACCTGCACGTTGATGGCACAGCACAGGAAAGTCAGCGCAACAAAGCTGCTACATGGCGATGTAAACAAATAACTGTCAGACAGTTAAACGTCAAGCAAAAAATCGGTAATGCTGATGTCAGAATTGGTAAGATGGAGTTTTTTGCGAAGCCGGGTGCGTGCCACTTCGATGCTTCGCAATGACTGGCCGGTAATGGAAGAGATTTCTTTGGTGGTCATATTCAGCCTGAGAAAAGCACACAGGCGTCTTTCATTAAGGCTGAGATCAGGGTTTATTCTGTGCAGCTTCTCATAGAAGTCATTATGCACCTGGTGAAACCGTAATTCGAACTCCTCCCATACAGTTTCATCCTGCGTCTTTTCCAGGTCCCTGATGATTCCTGTCATCAGCTCCTGCTGATTGCGGTTAAGGCTATGGCTGTAAGCAAGTAGTTTTTTTGTGATCTCGTTGATCAGCTCGTTTTTCCTGATCTGATACATTACATTGGTGGTAAGCTCTTTGTTTTTGATTTCCAGCTCATTTTTCAGCTTTTCCCGCTCAAGCTGATTTTTGTCCGACTCAAGCAGGATGTTGGTATTGGCCAGCCTAAGTCTGCGGGCGCGGCTCTGGGCGAGGAAAAACAGCAGACCCAGGATTACAGCGATAAGCAGCACAAAACCACCTCCATACATGAGCCGCTGTTCCTTTCTTTTTTGTTCCATCTGCCGCAGCAACTCCCTTTCCTGAAACCGGGCGGTGACCTCCATCCTGGTGATCTCCTGGCGCACCTCTTCGCTGTTCATGCGCTCAGTGTATTCCTTTAGTTGCTTATGGTATTTGAGCGCAGAGTCTGGCTGGTTATACCTGTCGAAATGTTCATACAACAGACCGGAAAAGTTGGTTAGCAGCTGCAGGCTGCTCAGTCTTTCAGCAATCTCCAGGCCCTTGTAGGCATACTCCAGTGCAAGCTGATGGTCGTCGCGGTCAAAATGAAAAAGGGCGAGGTTACGGTAAGATGAAGCTTCTCCCGGCCTGTTTCCTTCTGCCATGCGTATTTCCAGTGCTTCGTTCATGGCCGTCAGCGCCTCCTGCGTACGTCCTTCTTCTCCGTAGATTTTGCCCAGGTTATTCAGCAAGCGGGCAAGCACATCGAGCTGGCCCGGTAACCGCCTGGCAAGACTTGCGCCCCGCATGTAGTAATCAATGGCTTCTTCTGTTTTTTCCAGGTTTTCATAGGCCACGCCCAGATTATTATAGATGCTTGGCAGCACGATACGGGGAACCGTGTCGGGTTCGATTTTCAAGGCATCCAGCTCATCCAGCATATCCAGGACCTCCAGCAGATCGTCCCGGGCGCCATCAAAGTCATGCATCATCAGTTTGACCGCAGCAATATTGATCATCCCTCTCAGCACTCCCTCCCGGTCATCCATTGACTCCTTCAAATCCAGGTACTCATAATAATGCCTCACGGCGAGTTCCAGCAATCCATGCCGAAAGCATACATAACCCATGTTCATCAACGCATCAGCGATCAGACTGTCGTCATCAGTTTCCCTGGCGACATCAAGGCTTCTTTCGGCATATCTAAGCCCCATGGAAAGATCATGCATGGCATATTCGTCTGACACAGCCATTAGGGCTTGCACCTTCGCGGCGTCATCAGCCGCCATCTCCAGCTGGTACTTCAGCGAATCAAGCGACCGTGAATCCTGCGCCAGCACTCCGGTGCAGACAATATTCATCCACAAAAGAATAAGCATCAGACGATATGAGCAGGCTTTCATGATTGAAGAGAAAGGGTTTTGTGAAAGCAAATGTAAGAAAAAATGAAGTAGCACCCTTAAGCCTCAAACCTTATCCTTCACAGGGCTTAGCGGGTTATCCAATTCGTCTGCGCAGCGCGGATGCCGCCCTTACGAAACAAGAGCGGGAGATGAAACAGCTATTGAGCTATGATGCGTTTAAAAGCATCCATGTAGTTTTTTCCGACCTCATCAAAAGAAAAGTTCTCAGCCAACGCTTTTTGTTCGTTTTGCATCTTGTTGAGGTCTTCCGGTGTGCTGTTGAACACCTCCCTGAGAGCGCGGATAATGTCTTCAGCTGAATGGGTTGCCGCTACCCCACCGCCATAGGTGTTCAGATACTCTCTTACCGCGCTTTTGGCCGGAGTAACCGCCAGTATTGGCGTGCCGGAGAATGCCGCTTCGGCAAACTTGCTTGGCAGGGCATGGCTGTAGGTCATGTCTGCCTCCAGGATGAGCACCGCTCCTGCCTCGCTGACAATATCCAGAGCGTGGTTGTGCGACACCTGGGGCTTTGTCTCTGATATCTGGCCGAGACCTGCCTTTGTCATGAGGCTTGCTGTTTTTGTTTGATGTTTCCCCACAAACAAAACCTCATTCATTCTTTCGGGGCTTTCCTTTGAAAACGTTGCTATAGCAGATAAAAATGCCGCGGAAAGTCTTTTTGTGATGCTACCAAGATGTACGAGGTATCCATTTCCCGCTTGCCGTTTCACCAGGTAGGCAGTTTCGCCGATGGGCGGAATAACAACCGACTTTTCAGAAAGGGAGATGTGATAATACTTTTCAGTAGCCTCAATGCACAAGCTGGTCGGCATATGCACGGCATCGCAATGATGCAGAACCTTTCTGAGGCCGTATGTATATGTTTTTGGGATCAGTCTTTTGAGCCTGCTCCCATAAGGTGGCGGGAGCATGGTGGATGGTTTGGGGTCACTGAATGACGCCAGCCAGGGTAACCCCGTTTTTCTGGCAACTTCCAGCCCCGCGAAATGGGACGCTACGGGGTTAGAGCTGCTGAAAATACAGTCAGGCCTTTCCCTTTCAACCACCTCCATGGCTTTTGCCACCGCCAGGCGCGTGCTGTTCTCCCTTGTTGGGAACATTTTGCCGGCTATCCTGCTAAAAAGTGACCCGCTTTTGTTTTTGGAATCAGTATTCCGCCCCGGATCTGCATAAATGATACGGGTGCCAGGGCCGTTGAGATCAGCCAGCTTGTCGTTTTGACGGGTGATGATCGTTATCGTGGCTCCTTGTTTCTGAAGGGCAATGACTACCTTGGCGAACTGGATGGCTCTAGCTCCCTGGTTTTGCTTTTCTGTTAACGAGATACAGAGGATATGCATATAAGAAAAATGAAACAAAACAGTGTGTTATTGCCCGCCAACGGCTTTGCCTTTTCGGCCCTTTGCCGCATGCCGGATGCGGTAAAAGCCGGGGACATCAATGGCTGTCCCCTGGGTGCCCAGCAGCCATCGGAAAGTCCTGTCTTCATAACACTTTCTCCAGCGCCTGACCGGACGATGATAATAGGAAATGTCTCCGCAATACCCTCCGAGGCGTGCTGCGTCGCCACGGGTAATCTGGAATCCTCCCACAGCCCTGTTTCTTTCTTCCCGGTGAAAGCGCCGGGGATCAACATCCCGGATCATGCCTGCACGGGAGTAGTCTGTGAAGAGTGCGTCCTCGTTGGGAAGGAGCTCCGATACCATGTGTGATTCAGGGTACACCAGCAAGCTTTGCTGCTCCTTTAGCTGTCGGCTTAGCAGGTCCAGGGACTGGTCACGAAACAATACATCACAATCAGTGAAAAATATCCAGTCCGCCGTCGTTTTCCTGGCTGCCAGGTTGCGTCCTATGGCCCTCCTGAGCAAATACTTCTTCTCCAGGGGGCAGAAGTTCCAGTGTACGTTTTCTGCCTCCTGGCCCTGAAAGTACTTCAGCACCTCCACGGTTCGTAGATCGCCGGGTTCATAATATACCGTCATGCAAATTTTTGTCTCTTTTGGAGGAAATAGTAGCAGGGAGCTGAGCTGATAGGTTAAAATATTGGCATAGCTCCAGCAATGACTTACAATTTCAAGGGATAATGGATTGTTTGTTTCTTTTTGCTCCGGTAGCACAGAGTAATCAGGGCCAAACCACGACGCCGGAACGCCACCAGAGGCGGCAAACCGGTAAAACCATTCTAATGTTTGATCAACCAGGGGGTTAAGAGGCTTCATTTGTTTTTGTTTCGGTTTGACAGGCCAAACCCTGTAATTGAT
>SL_8KL_010_SEDDRAFT_10005191_pt1 | contig 10264 bp, 12 predicted proteins | sample SodLakKL_010_SED_4_FD_11160 | JGI IMG/M metagenome (IMG submission 11160) | reverse complement strand
TAATGTATATTTTATTATATATTAATTTGTTTAAGAAAAATTAAACTTTTTTAAGATTTTATTAATTTTTATAAAAGTTTATTGAAAAATGAATCTAAATATAATACAAAATGATAGTAATAGCTAAAAATTATAAAGATAAAATAATTGGAATTGTAAATGCCGAGAATAAAAAATTAGCTAATGCATTTTGGCATGGTAGAGGAATAATCCCACATTCAGTAACAACTGAAGATGATTTCATGCCTCTCGATGAACACCCACATGGTGTATATCCCATATTAGAAACTGAGGAAAAAACGGGTATGATTTTTCTGAATTTAATTTAAGAAATGAAGAATTAATTATTGTGAAATGATAAAATTTATTTGTTTTTCTTATAAATTTTTTGTATATTTGTATTATAATAATTGATAGAAAATAAATTTATAAATTTAAAATTATGAAAAAAATTAAATCAATTGAAAAACCCAATTATAAATCAATTCTTTGGAGTGATTTATATAAGTTTACAATGCAATGGGCAATAATCAAAAACTTCCCTGATACAAAAGTAAAATATGAATTTTTTGATCGTAGTGATACTCAATATCCTGAAGGTTTCGGATTCGAATTGCGAAAAATTGTTGATAGTTTTAGAGATATAAAATTATCACCAACTCGTAAAAAAGAATTTGTAAAAGCTTGCCCATACTTACCTGCTGTATACTTTGATTTTCTTGAAGGTTATAAATTTGACCCATCCGAAGTAGGTATAATTCAAAAAGGTAATAATTTATCAATTTCAATAGAAGGATATTGGTTTAAAACCGTTTTATGGGAAGTACCTCTTATGGCAGCAATTTGTGATTTGTATTATAAAATGACAGGACAAACATATGAAACTGTTGATTATGATAAAAGTTTTGTAAAGGCAAAAGAAAAAGCAAATTATTTTGGTGTAAATGGAATTCAATATGTGGATTTTGGAACAAGACGTGCATATTCACCATTACATCATGAAAATATTGTAAATATATTTCTAGATTCTTTTATGGATGAAAAGTTTATAGGTTCAAGTAATGTTGAATTGGCACTTTATAATGGAATTAAACCGATAGGTACATTTGCACATGAATTTGTTTCAGGTATAGCAGCATTATATGGATATACACACGCAAATAAACACACAATGGATTTTTGGACAAAAACATATAATGGAAATTTGGGAATTGCATTAACTGATACTTTTACAACTGATTCTTTTTTGAGAGATTTTGATAGTAAATATGCAAATCTTTTTACCGGTGTTCGACATGATAGTGGATGTCCTTTTGAATTTACAGATAAAATAATTGAACATTATAAAAAATTGGGAATTGATCCAACAACAAAGACAATTGTATATTCAGATGGTTTAAATCCTAAAACCGTAGTTGAAATTGATAATTACCGCAAAGCTGAAATAAGAAAAAGTTATGGAATTGGTACTAATTTAACAAATGATATTCCTGGCGTAAAACCTATGAACATAGTCATAAAACTTGTTGAGGTAAATGGTTTACCAGCAATTAAAGTTTCGGATAATCCTGAAAAAGCAATTGGTGATAAAGAAACAATAAAATACATAAATTGGTTAAATTCTAAGTATTAAAATTTTTAGACTTAATGAATATATATAAAAAATATGAAACAAAGAATAGGAACATTAGATCAGTTTATCAATGAATCTAAAGAAATTTTGAAACATAAACATATTGATGGATTAACAATTAAACTTCTTGAACCAACATCAAAAGGTTGGAAAGTAAAACAAACTGAAATATATGATTCATGGACAGATAGAAAATTAAGAAAACCTAAAAGTAAAATTAGGTTTTTTTCAAATAAAGAAATTGAAGAATTATTTAAAAAAGAATAGATATGGACGCCAATAAAAAATTAATAAATAATTTTATTAAAGAACTTGAGGATAATCAAATTTATATCGGTGATATAAAAGAAATATGGGCAACTAATGATGAACGTATAGGAATAAAATTAAACACAGAACAAATAATTTTCACTCCTCAAATTGAAATTAAAAAAGGAAAATATATTATACCTTCCAATGGTATTTTTTCAACAAAATAAACATAATTAATTATGAAAAGAAGAATAAAGACATTAGAACAATTTGTTGATGAACAGATAAATGAAAGTACTTTTAAAAATTTAAGACTTATTGATACAGAAAATTTATGGAAAATGACAGGTTATTCTAAAAATCCCGAAGATTGGGTAGGTTCTTTTGGACACAAAGAAGCAAAAACAGATTATATTCTTTTAAAGCTTGATGAATATGATAAAGAATGGTTAAAAAAATCTATTAAGCTTAAAGCAGGTGAAAATGTATTTAGATATGAAACTGAAAAAACAAAAATTGCTAAAATGAAACCTCTTGTTAAAGTCAATATAAATAAAGGATTAGTTTATTTTCTTGAAAATCCTGAGGATGATAAGCCGGTATTTACAAAAAAAGGTATTAAAGTTGATTTTTTAAATTTGAGAAAAGATTATTACGAAGGTCGGGCAGATAAAAGTTTTTATTTTTTCAAAAAGTAAAAATAAAATAAAATAAAATAAAATAAAATTATGAAAAAAAGAATAGGAACATTGGATCAATTTGTTAATGAAAAAAAATTAAAATTATTAACAAAAAAGAAATGGGATAAAATGAAACCTGAGGAACGTGTTGATTATACAGGACAAGCAGTTGATGATTTTGACGATGCAGAAAAATTTGCAACATATGATTGGGATAAACTTCCTGATTGGGTAACCTCAAGTATGTATGAATCTAAAGATTCTAATATAAATGAAGCAAAAAGTAAATTATATCCTGAAGATTGTGAACCAAATAAATTATATAAGGTAGGATACGGGAGACATCAATGGGAATCTGAATTTGTTGAGTGGAGATTAGATAAATCATCATATACAAAACATGCGATTCCTTGTATGATTTGGAAAGAACAAGAGGGTGTTAAAGCTTTAGAATGGGAAGCTTATATGTTTGAAGGAAAAATGTGCGTTGGTTCTTCTTCCGATACATTAATTGTTTATGGAGAATTAAAAAAATAAAAAATAAATATGAAACAAAGAATAGGAACATTAGATGAGTTTATTAACGAACAATATTTGAATGATGATAATATCAACGAATCTAGGATTGTAGATAAAGATTGGAAACGAATGCTTGATTTGGTACTATCAAACAATCCTGGAGAATCTGTAGCTAAAAAAATAACAAAAAAAGATAAGGCAATTGCAAGATTTGTTGCCGGTTCAAAGCTTTTAAGAAAAGATTTAAAATATAGTGATACATTAAATCAATATATGGGGTTCTTTGACAATTTTGGTAATAAAGCATTAGAATTAGGAGCAACCCCAGAAGAAATTGAAGAATTATTTACTACTACTATTGTACCTGAAAAATATTTTGAAGAAATAACCAAATCAAAAGGAAAAAAATTAGACAACAGATTTGTCGGTCAAATAACAAAAGTTGTTTTGAAAAATGGATTTGATATTGAATATCTTCCACATAATGGTTATGCAATAACTTATGAGGGTAAAGAAGCAATGGAACGTAGTGGTAGAAAATGGACAATAGGATATAAAACGGAAATAGATTTAGGTGATAGAAAAGTTAAGTTTTATTTTGATGCAATAACTGATGAGGGTGATGGTCCCACAAAATACGTTTTAGAAGAAAGTTCAGATAAAATATTTGATCCATTATTATATAAAATTTTTGGTGTACAACAATTTATAAAAACATTAAATAAAATTCTATCAGAAGAAGTAGTTGAAAATTCTAATAAAATCAAGGAAAGAAAAAAATCAATTGATGATATTGAAAAAGTTATATATACACAACCTGTTTTTAGTGGAAAACCATTTAAGAATAAATTTTATTCATTAGAAATTTATTATAAAGACGGAACTGAGGAAAAATTTAAAGATCCGAAAAAAGCAGCCAAAGCATTTTATTTTGATGTTAAAGATATAATGGATCCTATACGATTTGAAAAAGAATTAAATAAAAATTTTCCAGATATTGAATTTGATCTTATAGAATTTGATGTCGATTAAAAAATAAAAAAATAAAAAAATAAAAAAATGGTACAATTCGATAATTTTATAAATGAAAATAAGTTAAATGAAAGAGCTAAAGACTCCGAATTTAATAAACATCTTGGTGATTTTCAAGGAACAGGAACTGATTTTACTATTGAATGGAATGTTAAAGATCCCAATTTTGATGATATCCCAAAAGATATTGCTGAATATGAAGTAGAAACAGGTGCATTTGTAAACAAATACTCCGATGAGATGTTTAAAAAAATGGAAAAAAAAATAAAAACAAAACAATGGAGTATTAGTGATTGGTCATTTGCTGGAAGGATGAATGGTTGGTGGGTATTATTGTGTGAAGGTGATGAAAAATATGTCACAGAAAACCAATTAGATAAATTACAATCAATAATTGATGATTATTGGAAAAATTTTAATAAAGAATTAAAAAAATTTTATGAAGTAAAATAAAATAAATTATGAAAAAAAGAATAGAAAGCTTAGAAAATTTTCAATCAAAAATAAATGAATCTTATTATGCAAATGATAATGGTGTAATTGTTGATAAAGATGTTAATGTTATTTACAAGTTAGATATAACGTTCGGGGGAGATTTAATTTCAACAATTCAAGTAATGTATAAAGAAAAAATGGGTAAAGAACAAAAATTTCATTTTTATGTTACACAAACATCATATGATATCAGTAAAGGTAAAAGAAAAAACATAACAGGTTCAACTATTTATTCTGAATATAATATTGACGAAGAACGATTAGAAACTTTATCCGAAAATTTTAAAAATCAATTAAGAACGAAACAAAGTATAGTTTAAAAATTTGGGGATGACTTGGATTAGATATTGTGTTGAAGAAGTAAGTATTGCGTATAGGTGTTGAACAGAACCTTAAAAACGTTCAAAACAAACAAATGGCAAAACCATTAACAACGCTTTAAATAGCATAGCAGATCTTGAAAAAGAAATGCTACTTGCTGCTTAAAAAGTTTAAGCTAGAAGCCATCTTTGATAATTGGTGTACATAAATTATCAACAAAGATGTCATCAAATTGTACTCGAATTTTTCTTGCTTTCATTGGAGAGAAGTTTTAAATAAAACAATGAAAAACTTTGATAATAGGGTTAGTTCTTCCATTTTTATCAACAGTATTAAAAAGAACTACATACGTAGATATATTTAATTCTTTCATGATAGACGTGGGTTCGAATCCCACCATCTCCACAAAACAAAACCGCTTAATTAAGTTTAGGCGGTTTTTTTATGCTTTTTTTTGAAGAATAAAAAATTTTTTTTGTAAATATATAAAATAAAAAATAGGGAATTAAGTTTATGCAAGAAATAACAGGTTTAGAGGATTTGGGTTATTTATATTTAGAATTAGGAATTGTAGGGTTTGTTATAGTATGTTTTATGGGAATATTTATGTTTATGGTATTTAAATTGATTAGAAAATTAGATAAAATTTATAATGTATTATATGATCAAAATACAAATTTTTTAACATTACAATCAAGTTTTGATATTATTGAATTAGTATTATTACAATCAAAATATGGATTAATAGATGCACTAATAAGAATATACGAAATAAATAACATTCATGATGATGTAAGACAAGATTTAATTAAAAACAATTTATTAATATTATCAAAAAATTTTAACAGTAGAGATTTAGCAATTCTTTCTAAACTTAATTACAAATCAACAACTCTTGATAAGTATTTGCGAACAAAAACAAATTATGAAAAATTTGCAAATATAATATTTAATAATTTAAAATTAGGATTTTCTCCTGAAGATATTGTTGTTATTTTAAATAACGAATTTAATAAATTAATTTCTGATATACAAAATAACATCGAACACTCAAATTAATTAATTTTTAAAATAAATAAAAATGGAAATTTTTTTTAGTAAATATATAAAAATTGAAGATGATAAAGATTATTCACCAGGAGCTGGGATAATTCCTGAAAATAGTTCACCCATTGTAGCCTTACATATTACAAGAGAACTTAATGGATATATTTATCATTATAATATAAATGGGGAAAAAACAGAGTTTCCACCAACGGCTTTTGTACCGGGTGGAATTTATAATTTTCCTACTTCAAAAATTGAATATTTTAATTCAAGCGATGATAAAGCAATATTTGGTTGTACACTACCTTTTAAACCTTATAGAAAATTTTAAAGATGAATATATAAAATATAAAAAAATTGAAAATAACTTTAATATATAAATAAAATAAGAAAATATAATTATGGAAGATAATAAAAAAGTAGTATTAATTTGTGAGAATTCGGGACATAAACTAAATGTTGTTGATAAGGAAAATTATATATTAGAAGGTGTTTTTTGTGTATTTGGAAAAGAAAACGTAAATAATAGAATATATGAAGAAGATGAGTATTTTCCACATTTAGATTATCTTCAAGAAAAAGTTAAAAAAAATAAACTACTTGGTGAACTTGACCATCCAGAAAAATTTGATGTAAGCCTACAAAAAGTTTCTCATATTGTTGAAAAATTATGGTATGATAAACCATCAAGAACATTAAGAGGAAGAATACGGGTTCTTGATACTGAGCCTCATGGGATAAATGCAAGAAAACTTGTTAATGCAGGTTTTCCTATAAGTATTTCTTCTCGAGCAGCCGGTGTTGTTCAAGAAAACAAAAAAGTAAAAATTAAAAGAATTTTTGCATATGACTTTGTTGCAGACGGTGGTTTTGGAGATGATGCGGAAATGAAAAAAATAAGTGAATCTTTAAATTTCAATTACGAAACATATAACAAACCATCAAAAGAAATGAAATTGATAAATGAAGAACTTGGCTTTAAATCTGAAGATAATATAAAAATATATAATGTTACCGATGAATACCCTGCATTTTTAAACGAAGATGCTGATTATTCAGTTTTTGATTATAGTATAGTAAAAAATGATAAAAAAATAGATGAAGAATTAATATATAATAAAAATAAAAATAATATGAGTATAGAAGAAAAAAATAAAGATTTTGTTTCTGCTGATGAAATGTATAAATATTCTTTACATGTTAAAGATGAGGTTACAAGAATTGATAAAAATTTAAAAGAAATTAATGAAAAAATTTCAATAGCAGATTCAAACAAGGAAAATTCACAAAATGAAAAATTAGACAATCTTACAGAAGAAATTAAAATGCTTCGTGAGAAATCTGAAGAACTTGATAGCAAAATGAAAAATGTGTATAAATGGTCTGATGAAATTAGTGAAGATCATAATTGGCTAACTTCATATGTTGAAGAAATTGCACTAGATCACAACAATCTTGCAAACTATACAGAAAAGGTTGTTGAAGATCACAACAATCTTGCAAACTATACAGAAAAAGTTGTTGAAGATCACAACCATCTTGCAAATTATACAGAAAAAGTTGTTGAAGATCACAACAATCTTGCAAATTATACAGAAAAAGTTGTTGAAGATCACAATCATGTTGCTGGGTATGTTGATGAAAACATTAGACCATTATTAGAAAAAACTGTAAATTATGCAAACCTTGTTGCTGAAAAAGCAAATATAGGTTTAAATTATATAGAAGATGTTGTTGTGAATGAAGTTCAAAATGTTCAAGATTTTGTAAATGAAGAAGTTGCTGAAAAACTTAACACAATTTGGAATTATGCAGAATATTTAGGAGAGAAAAATGATGAAATTCACCAATATTCAGATTATTTAGGTAAAAACGCAGCAACAAGAGAAGATGTTGAGAATGTTGCAAATTACTCTGAATCAATCAAAGAATCTTCAAATCAACAAAATATAAACGAAAACGAAAACACGATAAATAAATATAAAAGTTTAGGTAACAAAATTGACAATATCCTTCATTCGGTTCAAACAGAAAAAATCAATGAAAATAACCAAAAATATCCAATTCTAAACAATTTAAACAGAGAACAATCAAAAAAGTTTTTTAACTTCACGGAGATCCAAAAAGAACAGATCGAAAAATCGTTAACACCTTCAATGAAATCAGAAGAAATAAATAAAATATTTGAAAGTGTTGAAAAACCAATTAAAAATGAGGAACTTTGGTTAACTTGTATGCCAGAGGATGTCAAACCTCTTTGGGAAAAGGCTGACGAAAATGTTAAACAACAAATCAAAAGCCAAGCTCAACTTTATAGTCTTCCAAATGAATATTCAGTAAGACATTTTTGGTCAACACGTATGAATCTTTTAACCGAATCTGATTTAGGTGAAAATGAACAAATCTTAAACGAATCAAAAAAGACTAAAAAAGAAGAATCAAAATTAGGTTATTCATCTGATTATATGAAAAACGTCTTTGCAGGTCTTGACAGATTCAATAAATAAAAAAAAATTAATAAAATGAAATTAATAAACGAAAAAGCAATTTATGAAGAATGGGCTCCGCAACTTGAAGAAAAAACTGGCGTAAAAGAACAAGAAAAACTTTCTTGGCTTTCAAAATACTGCCACTATCATGCGATGAATGAGAGTTCACATCAAAGTCAATTTAATTGGCCAGCAGCTTCGCTGCAAAATACACCTGGTATGACTAATGTTCGTACTGGTGATGTAGCCGGTGGTGCAAATGCATTTCATACTGGTGCTACAGGATCAGGTGATAAATTCCCTTCATTACTTCCTCTTGCAATCCAAGTAGGTGCAAGAACTATAGGTTTTGAAATAGTTCCTGTTATTCCAATGAACGGACCTTCTGGTGTTCTTACATACTTAGATTATGTATATACTGGAGGTAAAGTAAATCCAAATGATGATCCATCGTATCCTTCTGATCCGAATCAGGAAAATCCCGCGGTAGTTAAAGTTAATCTTCCACATAAGTTTACAGTAGCTAAAGTTTATGATATTGAAGATGAAACTTCTCCAGCACAAAAACTTCAAGTTATTTACTTAGGTAAATCTCGTGTAGATGGTTATAGAATTTTTAGAGTTCTTGGTCCTGGTGAAAAATATCGTAGATGGTTTGATGCCGCGACTGGTGAACTTGATCCTGATCACAAATGGGTTACCTCAACATCAACAGATGGTTTAAGTATAGCTGATGTTTTTGGTTCTGATGAAAATACTTTTAAAATTTCAACAGAAGGTACCCCTAATGAAGTAGCAACAAAAGATTCTAATCCATCATTAGTTAAAGCTCTTGAAGATAACATTCAAGGTTATGCAGGTTCTGGTCCTAATGACGAACAACCATGGTTTGGTAACTTCATTAACAGTTTAATGAATCCTGAGCCAATGAGAAGAGGTATTGGTGAACAAACTGCATACAGACAAATGGGTCTTCAAACATTCACTAAGTTTGTAGAAGCAGGTTCTTATCAAGTTGCTGCAACTGTAACAACTGAACAAATACAAGATCTTAACCGTCAATTTGGTATAGATGTTGTTGGTATGGTAGAAAATTCTCTTACTAACGAAATTTCTCAACATATCAACAAACACATCCTTTCAAGAGCATTTGCACTTGGTTGGTCAAATCACGCTGCATTTTATGATATAGAAGGTACTGTTCTTAATATGTCTGCTGTTGGTAGTGCTAGTGCAACAACTGTTAGTGCTATTGATAAAGAAGGTAATGCTAAAGATATTCACGTTCCTGATTTTGTTGAATACGGATCTTCTGGTGGCGCATATGAAAACCAATGGACAATCCAACGTAGAGTATTCTCTAAAATCCTTGCAGCAGGTAACGTTGTTTCTCAAAGAGGTCGTAGAGGTCCAGCAAACTTTGTTGTAACTAACTTACAACTTGCAACTGTACTTCAAGACTCTGCACAATTTACATTTGCTCCTATGGCAAATACAGTTAACCAGAATAACGGTTCACTTTATCCAGTAGGTGCAATTGCAGGTATGACAGTTTATGTAGATCCTAGTATGTCTTGGGACGATACTAGAGTACTTGTAGGTCGTAAAGGTGCTGACGAAGAACCAGGTCTAAAATTTATGCCGTACTTAATGGCAGAATCTATTCAAACAATTGCGGAGGGCACAATGGCACCTAAAGTTGCCGTAAAGTCTCGTTACTCTCTTGTTGAAGCTGGTTTCCATCCAGAAACTATGTATTTTACATTTTATGTAAATACTGATGGTGTATCTATAGT
>SL_8KL_010_SEDDRAFT_10005190_pt1 | contig 10265 bp, 3 predicted proteins | sample SodLakKL_010_SED_4_FD_11160 | JGI IMG/M metagenome (IMG submission 11160) | reverse complement strand
CCTCCAACAGAACATAATTACCATAATGGTCTATGATATTCCCCATATCTCTGATATAGGATATATCTTCCATTCCTTCAACGTCTCTCAACAAAACTATCTTTTCCTCACTGTCTTCCATGGCCTCCGAAAACGAGAGGCCGGCAAACACTGCGATCACCAAAACCAACACACAAAAGGTCGAACCTACTATGTTCCTCAAATTCATCTTTTCATATCTCCTACAATCTCTCTGTTATTTATCTTCAGATATACATCTACATTTGCGTAATTATGTCCTCCTTTCAGAAGAAACTTTATCTAACGCTCGTGACACAGCTTTGACATTACAGCTCTCCAGACCAAGGTCGTTAAGCATCTCTTGTGAGTTCGAATACCCATAGTCATCACTGATCACATCCAAAAATCGATCGAGAGTATTAACTCTCTCTTCCATTCTTTCTTCGATCATCTGCGCACCAGGAAGTGCCGTACTTTGTCCCCCTTCTGAGTCCACAAGCTCAACTTCAAATGTGAATTCATTTTTAACGGCGAAGCCTACGCCATCCCCGGGCTCGATAACGAAGTCGTCGGTCCATTCACCAGCAAAATCATCGTAATAGTACCTTTCACTATAACCTCTGTTCATATGGTCCCACTTAACAACATCGAAGATGTATTCACTGGATTCGAGATCACCTTCGATCATCATGACTAGGTCGCTGGCCATGAGTTGATCGTCTCCCGTTTGATCGGCTAAAGTGTAGGGTATAGAGGTATAATGTCTTGGCCGTTCATCACCGTAAACGATCGAGTGTTCCGTGTCCGCGGCATTTACGTGCCATGTGAAGTCATTTTCGACCGCAAATCCGATACCGTCTCCGGGCTCGATGACAAAGTCGTCGGTCCATTCACCGCCTACGTCGTCGTAATAATACCTTCCGCTGTAGCCTCTGCTCATATAGTCCCACTTCACGACATCGGAAATGTAATCACTAGATTCAAGATCACCTTCTATTGACATGACAAGATCGCTGGCTGTCAACTCGCCATCTCCAGTTAGATCTTCAAATCCCATGGGTACGGATATATAATGTCTAGGCCTTTCCGAGTCAAAATATTTTTCCACGCAGAAAGCTATCGAGGATCTGTCACTTTCTTCCGCTCCATCCGTCGAGGTTACGAAGTAGTAATTCTCTCCGCCTAAAGCATTTTCATGCGTGTATTGGGTAGTCTCCACTGTGGCTATATTATCCCACGTTTCCAAATCGGCAAATCGATCTTCAGAATAATATACATTGTACTCCGGAGAACCCATATCGTCCCACTCGGGTATCAGATCTCCCGCATTTTCATCCTTCTCTATCCTAAAACCGGTCGGCGGCAGCAGATCGGGTTCCTCTTGTGTGGTGAAACTCCATGTATCGGATTCTGCCGTGGTTCCATCATCGTCTTCAGCTATCGCATACCATTGATACGTTGTTTCGTAATCTAAACCACTCCACGTTACCTCTGCACGCTCTCCGCTAGCTACGTTATCGTCAGTACCTATGTGATTATCCGCCTCGTCGTAGAATTCTACGTCCATATCTTCGTTCTCTTCATGTTCAACGTGAACGCTCAATTCTGCATCGGTGCTTACTTCGCCTGAACCATCCGCTGGATCGGGATCCATAGGAGGTAAAGGTCCCGGCTCTGACATGGTTGTAAAGCTCCAAGTGCTTGACTGTGCAGAGTTGTCTTCATCATCTTCCGCAACAGCATACCATTGATAAGTTGTACCGTAATCCAAACCGCTCCAAGTCACTTCTGCTCGATCGCCGCTAGCTACGTCGTTGTCAGTATCTATCAAACTGTGATCGTCTGCATCATAGAACGAAACGTCCATGTCTTCGCCTTCATCATGTTCAACGTGAACGCTCAAATCCACATCGGTACTCCAGTCTCCTGAACCATCCGCCGGATCGGGATCACTCGGAGGTAAAGGTCCCGGCTCTGCGTCGGCATCTACCGCGTTGTACATCACTAAGGCATAATCCTGACCGTCGCCGACGACAGGGTCCGGTATATTCTCGCCCATGATATTGACCGTGTAGGTTCCATCTTCTAGATCGTCAGGATGGATATACACGTTCTGAACATTGTTTCTATCGTCCCAACCATCACCACTGCCGTCGAAGGGCGACATGGCTTCCGTGTTGGATTCTGTGTATCCCCACGTGCTGAATCCATCCCCATCAGTCGGAAATCCATTTCCACGGAACCAATCTCCCATCGGCGAATCGATCTCTAAATTCAGGTCGTTTCTTAAGGCGGGGTCAGCACCTGCTTCAGCGGGTGAATCCGTCCATACCAAAGAAACCTTCATGGGCTCATTTAGATCGATAGGTTCTATCTCATGATGATGCTCTTCACCTGTAGTTATCACCGATGTTTGATCCTCGAGCATGAAATCGACTGGTGCATCCATGACTTTTTGCAGATCCACCATACCCCATCCTTCATCACGGTTGGGAATCGGTCCCGTATAATAATCACCTGGTTGATCTTCCATATCGTAAGCCGTATTTATCATAAGAGCCTTTACCATAGCAGGTGATGGCCGTACACCGTAGTTGTCCTCGTACCATTCGACTATGACTCCTGCCGCACCTGCAACCGCTGGATTGGACATCGAAGTTCCGCCCATACCAGCATAAGCATCATCTCTCTCGGGATCGTCTTCATCATAATATGTCGATATGACGTACATACCCGGCGCCATGACATCTGGCTTAACTCTTCCATCTTCCGTCCAACCCCGTGAACTGAACACTGCGGTCCTGTCCGGGTCGGCTTCATAATCATCCGTATCTTCAGCCCATCCAGGATAATATGCTTCAGAAGCACCTATCGTTATAACGTTCTTGGCGTTTCCTGGGCTGCCTGTTGATTGATAATCTGGGCCTTCGCCTGCATTACCGGCTGAAACCGTGATCACCATAGGCTCGCCGTCGCCGGCATCTCTAACCACGGAGTCATAATCACTATCCGTATCACCATATGCACCTCTAGATTCAGAACCCCATGAGTTGGAGTGTATGTACGCATCGGGTCCCACCTCGTCTCTGGGAACGGTGACTACTTCAGTGGTATCTGCAGGGATCACAGAACCGCCTCCATCATCAAATATCCTCGCTGAATAAAGCTCGGATCCATAAGCCAATCCCTGACCTCCATAGTAATCTCCCATCTCTTCGTGGTCGTCCCACAACTCATGTATAAATAATTCTGTTCCACGATAAGTGTCACCAGCTACAGAACCTGCACAGTGAGTACCGTGACCATGGCCATCAGTCCAATCATCTCCAGACCCCCAGTAGTATCCACCGATCACCCTATCTTGGAAATCCTGGTGTATGTCGTGTATACCCGTATCAGCAACGACCGACACGAGACCTTCTCCACTATATCCTAAATGATTAGCATGAGCACCATAATCGTACTCGTCATTATAGCCTCTCCAAGGTTCGTCAGGATCATCATCAGGATCCCATATCCAATGGCCTCCTCCAATATTTTGAGAAGAAACTTCACCATGGAGCTGCGGCTCTAAATAATTTGATATAAAATAAACATCGTTTCTACGTGCGAGTTCTACAAAAGCGGATTCATCTTCCACTTCCGTTATTATTCGACTACCATCTACAAAATTGATGGAAACCTCACCTGGCTCCAAGTTACGAGCAAGTTTAAATCCCGGCTGATATATCTCAACAGAATTGACGAAATCATACTTTTCGACTTCTTCAGCCTGTTCAGGAGTCATGAACACTTCATACGCATAGTTGGGCACGTAATCTATCATCTCAATATCCATCAGTTCAAGAGTAGATCTCCATTCTGGATTTACAGGACCAAATAAGTTGACCAAGTAAAGCCCTTTTTTTCCTTGTTCATAGTCCTCTATGGTGAGTTCATCAGAAAATTCAGGCATGCCTTCCTCCATATCAAATCTATGACCTTTTACACTCAATTCGTTTCTATGTTCCAATCGATCGACAGTGAATTCTTCTTCGATCACGCTCAACTTGCCTTCTCGTGTCTCCAACAGAACATAATTCCCATAATGGTCTATGATCTCTCCCGAATTTTTAAGAGAAGAGATATCTTCCATTCCTTCAACGTCTCTCACCAAAACTATCCTTTTCTCACTGTCCTCCATGGCCTCCGAAAACGAGAGGCCGGCAAACACTGCGATCACCAAAACCAACACACAAAAGGTCGAACCTACTATATTCCTCAAATCCATCTTTTCATATCTCCATTTCATATCATACTATATTCCAAAAGCTCCGAGAGACAAAACTTCCTCACGGATAAAACATATAGATGCTCGACTGTCGATGCTAGGGCGAGAAAAATATATCTATCTGACCACATTCAAAAAAACCTCCTCAACGAACAACAACAGTTGAGCAACCATCTTGAATTAAGGTTAGTAAGTCGATTTATTTAAGTTTTCGGGCATTTATATTTTTAAAATTTATAATTTATTAGCTGAAATCATCTTTTCGTCTATAGTTTTAACTGTCTTTTTGAATAGTAGTGGTGCGAAGACTAGATATCTTCGAAAAGAAGGGTATCTTCGTCGTCGTCTTCTTCATCTTCCACTTCTTCATCTTCGACTTCTTCATCTTCGACTTCTTCATCGTCCTTTTTTCTAGCTAAAACTAAAGCCGCTATCAAGACGGCAGCGATCAGCACGATCAAGATCCACCACCAGGAGCAAACTTGACCTTCTTCTACCACGGATATGGTCACTTCTGCTGTACTCTCAACGGCATCTTCGTCATCTACACTCCTGACCTCTAATTCGATATCGCCTTCTTCTTCAGCCCGCCAGGTAAATTCACCCTCGTAGACCTCTTCCGGTCCTAGGAGCACGTTTTCTTCCGTTTCTATCAGTTCGCCATCCACGAATAACTCGATCCTTTGTTCGCTCATATATCCACCTGTATTAACGACCTGATATTCAACCGTTATATCTTCGCCTCTCTCGAATTCATCTCCATCTTCCGGAGATATTATATCTAAAACGAAGTTCGCTCCTTCCACGAAGTGTGCTGTAACGCTCCTATCGTTGTCCATCCTTATAGTTATCTCTATCTCTTCCTCTTCGCCTTCAGGCACATCTCCTGTCCAGTGTCTGAACTCCCAGCCCTCTGCCGGGAAAGCTTTTAACAGTATAAGTTGGCCTTCGTTATATCTAGCAGTACCTTCTCCTAAATTCGTCTCGCCTTCTCCTTCTACTTCAATTGTGAGTTCGTATTCCACCTCAGGATCGATACTCTCAAAGTATGCTGTTAAACTTCTATCTTCATCCATAACTACGGTGATCTCCGGCTCCTCACTATTGCCTTCAGGCACATCCCCTGTCCAGTGGCTGAACTCCCAATTTTCTCCTGAGGTGGCTTCGACAACCACCTCTTCTCCTTCCTTGTAAACGTGACTGCCAGGTTTAGGGTCCGTTGTTCCTTCACCATCAACCATTATCTCTAAAGAGAACGTTTCCTCTTCCTCGTCGATCAACTCCACATCCACCTCTTCTTCGTCGTCTTCACTGGTCAAAATCAGATCATACGCACCCACTTCAGCTCCGTCGGTCTCCCATGTAAAAAATGCCTGTTCATCTTCGCCGCCTTCAAGCTCTACGGTTTCACTATCGTTGAAAATCACTTCTCCGTTTTCATAAACCTCGAAAAGTATCTCCTGCGTATCTCTCGCATCTTCGATGTTCGAAACTCTGTATTCAAGACTAACTGCTTCCCCTACGTAAACGAGTTCGTCATGATACAATATATCCAATTCGAAGTAAGACGATGTGGAAAAGCTCAAGGATTCACTTACCACTTCCATGTCATCCCATTCCACTACGGCTTTGAATTCGTAAGCCCTCTCTTCTTGCAGCTCAACAGTTTCATAGAATACGCTCTCTTCAGATAAACTTTGAGAAGTCGTCTCGGACCACTCTCCACCTTCCTCACGATACCTGAAGAATACGTTAACGGATTCCTCCATGCCTATGTTAGTCAACTCGCCGTGAAGTTCGGCGGAGGTCAACGTCACCTCGTCGGCATAAATCGCTTCTACATCCGGAAGAGTATGAACCGTAAATTCGTTAGATAAAGATTCGACTTCAACCATGTAAGTGCCGGGTTCTTCTTCACTATGTACGACAACAGCGGTCTCCACCTCTCCACTTTCGACCGTTACCGTATCGGAGCCGACAGGGTCGCTGTCGACGTAGAACTCAACAGTGTGATCACCTTTACCGTAACCGTGGTTTTCAACCTCCACTTTCAATTCCATTTCTTCATCAACGTAAATATTCTCCGGCTCAACTCTTAGTTCGTACAGTTCAAAATCGGTCTCAGGGGTCTCTACGATCGCTTCGCTTATGCTGTGAAGTCTCGGTGATTCTCGTGTTTCGTTCACTAAAAATAACTGCATGTTCCAAAGATACATCCCGCTGATATCGCCTTCGATGCCGGGTATAGGTTCTCCGTTTACGGTCTCGTTCCAATCTGAGGGTAATGTTTCGTCGCTTTCAGTGATCGCGGTGAAGACCTTTATTTCTGTATCGGCAGGTTCCGTGCTGTTCCAATATATAACGCTCTCTTCAGGCTGCGCTACACTATCAAGAGACAGCGGATCGGAGATGCGATAGCCGTCTTCAAGGGTATCCTCGTATTTTACTTGGACTTCGCCGTGATCGCCGTCGTACGTTACGGGACCGCCGTCGTTTCCACCGCCTATTTCGATGGTATATTCACCTACAACATAATCTTCATTAACTTCACCGCCTCCGGGTTGACCGTTAGGATCGCCGTGAACGTGCCCGTCGGGATCTCCACCGTGTCCTCCGTAACCTTCGCCTTCGGCGGGTTCGTCCACGTGTTCACCACCAAGGCCGCCTCTTGCACCTCCACCACCTCCAAATGTCCATGAACTTCCGTCATAACCGCCTCCGCCGCCGGCATCTGCGGCAGCTAAAAAAGTACCGTCATCAGCTACTATCTCCGTAGAACCGCCGCCTCCGCCGGATCCTCTCGAGAGAGATATATCACTCGCGTCATATCCATCGCCGCCGCGATGACGGCCCCATCCACCTTCCCCATAATCGCTAGAACCTTCAGCACCTTCCCCGCCTTCTCCTACCCATATAGTTATCTCATCGAATTGAGATACATCCAAAGTTGCTTGAACTCTTCCTCCGTCTCCTCCTCTCGTACCAGTACCAGTGGGTCCTCCGCCTCCGGCGCCTAGAAGCTCCACTTCTAGATGAGTGGTATTGGCCACAGATATAGTCTCACTCTCTCCTATGAACTCTAAGGTCTCTAGATAATCTTCCGGTGGTTCTAACACCAGATCATGGTCCGATACTTCTAGACCTTCGAACTCGTAGTATGTTGTCCAGTCGTCATCGATCTGTAAAGTTCTTGAGAGCTCGGCCGGAACGAAAACATTCGTAGCTCCCCACTCTTCTATGATCTCTCCCTGCCAGCCTACCTCGATCCCTGCTTTGAATTCGTATTTTTGAAGTGGATCTAGGTCGGATAGTTCTACGCTGAAATTTTGCGGCCCAACCTTTGATTGAGGAGGAGTTTCAACCCATGGATCTTCTCCGTATTCTCTATACCTGAAGAAGACCTCACCGGCTTCCCCTAAGTCCGGGAGCCTTCCTCTCAAAGTAGCGGACCTTAAGCCTACATCGGAGGCCGGAAGGGTCTCGATGAAGTGCTGTTCTCTTACGCTGACTTCGTAGGTAGAATCTCTATCGAGGTCGGTCCTCACATAGATGTGCTTCTCTTCACCGGTATCTATCTTCTCGAAAGGCGTAGCGTTCTCGACGAAGTACCGCTGTCCAGGTTCCGGGGAATCGAGGTTGAACTTCACTACAGCGTCGTCAAAATCTTCATACAGTTCGTTCTCTATGGTTGCAACTACTTCAGAATTGGTTCCGTCGTTTGCTGGGGTATAATCAACGGATATATCTCCTAGAGGTATACCTGCTTTATCGTCCCTTTCCCCGTCGCCGTCCAGATCATAGGTCATGGATTCTATCTCGTCTCCGTCGATCCGGACGAGGCGGTACTCCAACACACTTTTAACTAGATCCCCCGTCGATACATGCAAAGGCTGTTCTCCTTCGGTGGGATCGCCAGGTATCTCGTTACCTTGTGCATCATATATATCACGGTTAGTGTGGACATGACCTGCAAAAACTGCGGTGACGTTTTGATCTATCACGGTCTCTCTAAAAGCGTCTGTAACGTCCCCATCATCGAGTGTGTCGGGATATACCGGATGGTGCTGATGTACGAATCTCATGGTCTTATCCTGATTTTCCTCCAAAACTTTTTCCATCCATGTCACATTCTCCATGGTCATCCGTCCATCCGAATTGATCAAACTAACATATTTACCCGAATTCTGCATCGTGAAGTGATAATCCTCGCCGTAGGTGAAGGTATAATTTAGATGGGGATTTATCCATTCCCTATACGATTCGATATTGTAGTTGGGGTTGTCATCACTGGTGTAAGAGTAATCATGGTTGCCATGCACGACATAAACAGGTACCTCCAACTCCTGCAGCAGCTCGAAAACCTTTTCGTCCTGTTCCGTGGGATAAGGATCTTGATCGGCCCACCAGAGTGGCTCCTTATCTGAAATGTCACCTTCAAGTGTCACAAAATCCGGTCTGACCAGATTCATCTCATGTACGAACTGTCTGAAGCGATTTACGGCAGCGGGCTCGCCGTCCTCCACGTAACCTATGTGAGTATCCGGTGCACTGACGAAGCTGAATTGATCGTTTATCTCATCCACCACGTCAACGGATTGGATGCTTTTCGCGTTCACTTCACCATCGCTGACCCTCAGATCGTACAGTTCTTCCCTTGCATCTTCTGGCACAACAGCGGTCAGATACCAGTTATCTTCACCTTTTCTATCTTCCGCCTCTTCTATGTCTATTATATCCATATCGTATTCTTCCATGTAAGTGTTTGAATACTCCTTTAATAGAGCTGCCTCCCAAGGTGTGTTTTCATCCGCAATTGGATTTCTCACCCATATCTCTATAGTTTCACTTCTCTCCTGAATCTTCGGAACACTTATCAGCGGTTTCATTATCCGGATGTCATGATCTTCTTCCTGTGGATCCAAGCTGGGATTCAGTTCAAAGTTATCCGCCTCAGAGGTTTCACCGGAAGTCACAACTCCAGGATAAAGTCCAAATATCACAAAAAAGAAAACAAGCAGGACTCCAATTTTTTTCGAGAGCATCTTATTACACCTTTATAGTATTAATACTGCTATGCATTTTACGATAACATATTGACAGTATATAAAAAGGTTTTGTCGCTTTAACTTTTATGTTCTTATAACTTAAAAAAAGATGGAAAATTTTATAGAAGCATGTTTTCATTGCGTCATGATAAATATGAGCCGGCTGCTGATATGTTATTACTCAAAAAGTGGGACCACGGAGGAGATGGCGGAGAAGATACGAGAAGGAGCGGAGAAGAGCGAAGTCGATATAGAGGTGGAAACGAAAAGTGTAGAAGAGATGGACATTGAAGATATCCCGAACTATGATGGGATCATACTAGGGTCGCCGACCTACTACGGTCTTCCCTGCGCCGAAATAAAAGGATTTATAGACAAAAGTATAACACACCACGGAAAGTTAGAGAGTACGGTGGGAGGAGCATTCACGTCGAGCGCTAACACAGCGGGAGGCAACGAAACGACGATAATAGCTCTTCTTGAAGCTCTGCTGATCCACGGCATGATAGTCAAGGGCATGCCAAAAGGAGATCACTACGGGCCAGTAGTTGTAGGAGATGCGGATGAAAAGGAATTGAATCAGTGCGAATACTACGGAAGGTGGATGGCAGAGTTCACCGATAAGATATCCGATATGGAGGATTGAGGATGGAATTCAGAGAGGCTACGAAGAAAAGGAGAAGTGTCCGTTCTTTTAGAGAGGAGGACATACCAGAAAAAGAGATATTGAATATGATCGAAATAGGACACATGGCTCCTTCCGCGGGGAACAGACAGGCTAGAGATTTCATCATAGTCGGAGAGGAAGAGGAAAAGGAAAGATTGGTGGAAAATGCTTACGGACAGTCCTTTATAGCCGAGGCCTCATGGGTAGTGGTGGTCTGCGCCAATGAAGAGAGGTCCGCCGAAAGGTACGGTAAAAGAGGAAGAGAACTGTACTCCATACAGGA
>SL_8KL_010_SEDDRAFT_10005189_pt1 | contig 10266 bp, 16 predicted proteins | sample SodLakKL_010_SED_4_FD_11160 | JGI IMG/M metagenome (IMG submission 11160) | reverse complement strand
ATGTACTACCTTTTCTATCTTACCGTCTTCACCCATGATCGGATTGGTCCTCGCGAGGAAATACTTATCTGATCCTTCGGAATAGAACTCTATCTGTTCAACTTTTTCAGTCTCCAATGTCCTCTCCATGGGACAATCATCGATCGGCTCATCAGATCCATGGGCCACCTCGTGACAGAACCTTCCCACCAGTTCATCTTCTCCTTCACTGAAGAACTCTTCAGCGGCTTCATTAGTTCTGAGTATTCGGTGATCTGTGTCGAGCAAGAATATAGGATGTTCGATGGCGTCGAAGGTTTGCTGTAGTTCTTCGGATAACTTTCGCATCATCCTCTTGGTTCGGTGATGCTGCACCTCTTGGCCTATCGCTTGGGCGAGTACGCCGTACTGAGAACGTGGATCACCTCCCTTCTGTATGTATCTATCCGCCCCTAGGTTCAATGCCTCTATGGCCACTTCCTCTCTCCCCCTGCCCGTGAACATTATGAAAGGTATGTCACTGGTTTCACGTATATTTTTCAGGAACTCCAATCCATCCATCGTCGGCATCTGATAATCGGATACTACCGCATCGAAATCGTCGGGTATCATCTTGAGTGCTTCCTCTGGAGAGTCAGTACTGCATATATCTAACTCATCATCCTCCTTTTCGAGGAATATTTTTGTTTGTTCCAGGAAGGGTATCTCGTCGTCCACTATTAGAACCTTCACGGTATAACACCCAAGGTATTCATCATAGAAGTTAACCATAGTTAAATATGTTTTCCCAAGTTTCCAAAAAGATATTAATACATCTTATCATTACTCCTTATAAGATGTGTCAAATGTTTTGTCCCAGATGTGAGAAAGAGATGGAAAAAGTGGTTGGATTTCCCGGTTATCATTGGTGCAGGGACTGCCATATCACCAAGAAAGCGGATGAAGACGACGATTTGACGATGGGTACGGATGATAAAATATCTGCATCCACCTGTGAAACTGCATGTAGTAGATGATCTTTTCAATAAAATACCAAAAGTCTTAATACATGCTTGCACAGTGATTTTTGAGTGTCGAGTCGTATGTCATATGAACTAGTATGCCGGAAAACAACCGCCGTACATATTCCTTTGAGCAATGGATCCGGAGGATAGTCGATGTATTTCAGGGAAGTAAAAAAGAAGATAAATCTACTGGGAAGCCCTGCCGTGGGTAAAACGTCTTTGATCCTCAGATATGTGAACGACGTATTCGGTGAAAAATATCTAAAGACCATCGGTACGAGCTTTTACGCAAAAGATGTCGAAGTGGTGGGTGCAAGCGTGAAACTTATGATCCAGGACGTCATGGGTGAGAAATCATACGAGTCCGTACATGAAGCCTCCTTTAAATGGTCCTCCGGAGCTCTCTTCGTAGCCGATGCCACCAGGAAGGAAACGTTGAACGATATTTTTTCCTACTGGATACCGACTTACAGGAACGTCACCGGTGATAGAAATCCCATGATATTGGCGGTCAACAAGATGGACCTTGAAGATCTAGAGATCACGGAGGATTACGTACTCAAACACGCGTCCAAAGATTTTGACCACGTTTTCTTCACCTCTGCGAAGACTGGAGATGAGGTGGAAAGTGCGTTCCAAGAGATGGCCTCAAGGGTCTTATTCAAGACACCCAAGAAGGCCGAGAGCTTGGACCATCATCTGTCCAAACAGTCCCTNGACACACCCAACGACCTGCTCGGTGCGCTCTTNACNCTTTCATCCAGCTTGGATGATCTGGATTATTCCACCCTTGATAACATGTTCTCTGAAAGTGGTATCGACCGATTTTCGCTGGAAAAGAAGATATCCGAGAAGCGGGTCCTTTCCTTCGCTGACCGTTTGATGTGGTGGTGCGAACTCGAGGAATATGATGAAGGGGTAGAGCAGGTGGAGTCTCTTCTGAAAAGATACAAAGCTGGAAGATGAGTTCCTGCTGATAGTATATTATAGCATATGGCCATATACTCCTGGCACACAGTAAACTATTTATAGAACCTCCGTTCATCAAAGACTTGGGTAGGATAACATGAACGGAGAAAATCAGCCCATAATCGTGTTAAGTGAAGATGTTGAAAGGCAGAAGGGAAAGGACGCTCAAGAGAGTAATATCGCGGCAGCCAAGGCACTGGCGGACAGCGTTAAGGCAACCCTTGGACCCAAGGGCATGGACAAGATGCTCGTCGATGGGATGGGCGATGTGGTCATCACCAACGATGGAGTGACGATGTTGAAGGAGATGGACATCGAACATCCTGCAGCTAAGATGGTGGTCGAAGTCGCAGAGGCCCAAGACGATGAGTGCGGCGACGGTACCACCTCCGCCGTTGTTCTTGCCGGAGAATTGCTCACCAGGGCTCAGGATATGATCGATAACAACATACATCCATCCACCATAACCAGAGGATATAGGCTGGCCGCTGAGAAGGCGGGACAAAAGCTGGATGAGTTAAAAAAGGACGTTGTTCCTTCCAAGGAAGAGGTCCTGAGAAGTATCGCCATCACCGCCATGACCGGAAAGGCGGTAGACATGGACAAAGAACATCTAGCTGGATTGGCTGTAAAAGCGGTCAAGGATGTAGCCGACGAAGCCGATGATAGTTATCACATCGATGTAGAAGACATCAAAGTAGTAAAGAAGGCCGGCGCTTCCATGAAAGAGACCGAACTGGTTGACGGCGTGATATTGGACAAAGAACGGCTTCATCATAACATGCCCAAGGAAGTCACAGACGCAAGGATCGCTCTGATCGGCACACCGCTGGAACTCGAAGAAACGGAGACCAGTGCAGAGATCACCATCCAAGACACCGCACAGATGCAGAGTTTTATAGATCAAGAAGAGGAGAGTATCAAGGAGATGGTCGGTAAGATCAAAGATGTGGGTGCCGATGTGGTGCTCTGTCAGAAAGGTATCGATGATCTTGCCCAGCACTACTTGGCGAAGGAGGGCATACTTGCTCTGAGGAGAGTGAAGAAATCTGATATGAAAAGACTAGCCAGGGCCACTGGAGCCGATATCATCGCCAGCCTGAATGATATGAGCGAGGCCGATCTCGGTGAAGCAGAGAAGGTAGGAGATAGGTTCATAGCGGACAGTCATATGACGGTCATAGAGGGTGCAAAGAACGGTAAATCCGTCACACTGTTGTTGAGAGGTGGAAGTGAGCACGTAGTGGATGAACTGGAGAGAGCTTTAGAAGATGCTCTAAAAGTGATCGCAGTGACCATGGAGGACGGATGTATAGTTCCAGGTGGAGGTGCGACAGAGATAGAGATCCTGTCTGAACTGGACGATTATGCAGGTAAGATAGATACCAGGGAACAGATGGCTGTTAAAGCCTTCTCCAAAGCCCTTAGGGCTATACCCATGGCACTGGCGGACAACGCAGGTCTCGACGGTATGGACGTGTTGATGGAGCTCAGAGCGATGCACGAAAAGGACGGCATGAAGAACCACGGGGTGAACGTTGATAACGGAGACTTCGAAGATATGATGGAGAAACGGATATACGAGCCGATGAGGGTAAAGAAACAGGCCATCAAGTCGGCATCGGAGCTAGCGGAGATGGTGCTGATGATCGACGACGTGATCGCCGCTAAAGGTGGTGGAGAGGGAGAAGCTCCTGAAGCACCACCACAAGGAGGCATGCCTCCGGGAATGATGTAAAACCCCTTTCTTCTTCTATTTTTTACTCTTACAAAGCATCGGACCGGAGAATAATTTTATTAACTCCTGCCGATGGGGGAACGCCGTCATACGATCCACCATCGCGGAGTCATCAACATGTTATCGGGTAAAGAAACTGAACATGCGCAGACAAGACATTATGTGCTACTCGATGTTCTGCTCATACTGTTTTGGTTCCTGCTGACGGGATTTTTCTTCAACGCCCAACGAGGGGATTTTATCTCGTATTATACTCTGTTCATGGGTGTCATCGTCACCAGTGCCGTTACTTACACTGCACACAATTTTGTGATACGGGGAGAACACCGGGAAAAGACATCTTTGTGGGAGTATCTAGTTTCGATGAAGAACGCGATGATATTGTTTTTGGATGTTGTCATCAGCCTTGTGATTGCCAACGCCATATTGATATATCAAACAGTCACCATGGCCGTGGAGCCCAAGGTGGTCAAAGTAAAGGTCGACCTCACTTCGGAATCGGAGGTCACTTTGATCTCAATGATGATAACCATGATCCCAGGTACCCTGGTGCTGGATGCAGAAGAGGTGGATGGCGGCTACGAGTTGTATGTACATTATTCATATCTACGCACTGAAGATCTGGAAGCTGGTATGGAAAATACCATCAAACGGTGGGACCGCAAGATCAGGGGGTTGTTCAAATGAGTTTGCTCATTGTCCTCTCCGTGATATTGATCTTTGCTGTTCTCCTATCCTCTTACAGAGTATTCATGGGCCCCACGATCTACGATAGGCTTCTAGCTTTGAACCTAGTAGTGGTGGTTGTGTCGGTTATCTTCATACTTGTCAGCGTCGATACGGGTATGGGACATTACATGGATATCGCGGTATCCTTTATCATACTTGATTTCGTAGGGACCATAGCCTTCGCGAGATACCTAGAGGGAGGTGACTTCAGCTGATAGTCCACTGGATATCCCTGATCTTGATGTGCTTAGGAACGGTGATACTTTTCTTTGCTTCCATAGCCATGATCCGGTTCAAGGACACATACATGCGCCTTCATGCCAGTTCAAAAGCCACCTCGGGTGGTGCACTCGCTCTTTTACTCGGCCTCTTGATGAGGACCGGTTTTACAGAAACATCCGGAAAGATCGTTCTGGTGATCCTGTTCTCCGTGTTGACCGCACCAGTAGTCGGTCATGCCATCGGAAGGGCCAGGTTCATAGCGGAGGGAGATAAATTCAAGATGGACATCGAGAAGTATAAGAGGAGGGATGACCAGTGCTGACCCAACTCTTCCTTATACTTTTCCTGGGGGCCTGCATAGTGGTCATTTTAGAAAGGGATCTCGTCAGATGCCTTATATTCCTGGGTATGTCAGCGGTTTTCTTAGTGATACTCACATATCTTTACCGAGCCCCTGACGTGGCCCTCACCTTTGCAGTAGTCAACGCAGCGGCCACCACCGTCCTTTTCATAGCCATATTGAAGAAAGTAGATGTGATACACTGGGGTGAAGATCTTGCGTAAGGACATCTGTACATTCCTACTGGTACTCATGATCGCGTTCCTCTTAGTCCAGGGACTTGAGTTATCCTATGAGGACAAGGAGGATTCAGAGGTCGACGAATACTACAAAGAACATCAGGAGAAGACCGGGGCGGATAACATGGTCGAGGCAATATTACTGGACTTCAGAGCCTACGACACCTTCGGTGAAGTGATGGTTCTCTATATCGCCATAGCCGGAGTGATCATACTCGGTAAGATAGTCACAGGAGATGATCAGTCATGACCTCCCTGATCGTAAAAACCGCTGGACGGGCCTTGACTCCTTTCATACTCCTCTCCGGACTTTACGTAGCGAGCTTCGGGTTCCTATCACCTGGAGGTGGATTTCAAGGTGGCATATTACTCGCTTCCGGTGTGATTTTGATAATGGTGACCCATGGAAGTAAGGAAGTACACCGGCTGGCGGAGAACATAGACTGGTTTGAAACCTTCGGGGCACTGACCTTCCTCATCGTGGGGTTAGCCGGGCTGCTTTTGGGTGGTTATCTGTTCTCAAATCTTCTACCGGACACTCCGCTTATGTGTATCGTTTTGGATATAGTGATAGCTCTGAAGGTGTTCGTAGGTATAACTGCCGTGTTCGTGTACTTCTTCGGGATGGGGGTGAAAGAGTGCTGAACGGTCTAAACGTCGGACTCATGACCATATTGGTAGGTCTGTATGGGATGACGCGTACTAAAAATTCCGTCAAGATGATCATGTGTTTGGGTATCATGGGTAGCGGTGTCATACTTTTGTTCGTATCCGTAGGCTATATACCCGGTGCCGGCGCCCCTATAGTGGGTCATTCAGCGGAGATGGTCGATCCTTTACCTCACACGGTCATGCTCACGGCCATAGTGATCGATCTGGCAACGATGGCTCTAGGTCTGGCACTGGTGTATCATCTTTATGAGGAATACGGCACACTGGATGTGACGGATTACTTGGGAGGAGAGGATTGAGATGCTTTACCATGCACCCATGCTCATGGTGATAGCCCCTCTGACTGGTGCCCTGGTACTACGTATCTCCAACAGGTTCTTACCTAAACAGATATACAAGGATCTGATCACCTTCGTCAGCCTACTGATACCGGTCTTCCTTCTCTTGGTATCTTTACCCCGATTAAGAGAGGGGGCTATGGTTTACGAGATGGGAGGATGGCCCCGACCTTATGGTATCTCCCTGGTACTAGACGGTCTTTCGTCGTTGATGGTACTGATGTTAGGCACGATCACCATATGTTCCTTCGTTTATTCTTTAGAGAAAAAGGAACTGATACCAAAGCCCGACGACTACTACTTCCTGTTCCTGTTCATGACCACTGGCTTGTACGGCGTTTTCCTCACCGGAGATATCGTAAACCGTTTTGTTTTCTTCGAGATCACCATATTGACCACCTACGTACTGATAACTTATACTGGAACGAAGTCTTCTTTGAGGGCGAGTTACTACTATCTTGTGGTCGGTAGTGTGGCTTCGGTGATGTTCCTCACGGGCATAGGACTGCTCTACTTTTTCACAGGGTTTTTGGACATGGGTGCTTTATCCGTGGCGATCCCCGGACTATCTACGAACATAAGAAACATTATCTTTGCCTTCTTCTTGGTTGCAGTAGGAGTCAAAGTGGCTATAGTCCCTTTCCATACATGGCTGCCCGATGCCCACGTTTCCGCCCCAACCCCGATGACCGCGGTACTGGCCGGTGTTACCGTAAAGACCGGTGCCTACATACTGTTCAAACTGTTTCAGATAGGCTTCGATACGTTGTTGATAAGATATCTTATAGTGGCCCTGGGTTTGATCACCGCGCTGAGCGCCGCGTTGGTGTCCATGAAGTACTACGACATGAAAAAGATCTTGGCCTGGCTGACCATAAGTCACATGGGTGTCATAACGGCGGTGGCGGCACTTTGGGATCCAGGTGGTGTTTCCGCCGCGATCCTATACCTCATAAATCATACACTCTACAAAACACTATTATTCCTCTCAGTGGGTGCCCTGATATACCTCTACGGTACAGCGGATATAAGGAAGATCTCTCTAAAAAGATCCAACATTATCTTATCGATCGCCGGGATCATAGGTTTGCTATCCATGGCCGGTTTACCTCCTTTCAACGGCTTCTATGGAAGGTACTTCCTCTTGGAAACGACTCGACGATATCCGATATTATACGGCTCACTTGTAGGTGTGCATTTCTTGACCGCCCTCTCGGTCTTCCGTATATTCCGTTTATCCTGTTCCAAAGCCAAAACTGATGATGAACTCACAGAGAGCATCATGGTACCCCTGGTCGTTTTGTCCGGTCTATGTTTAGTAGGGGGTTTGACGACATGGGCCTTCATGAACAATATGGTAAACCCAGCAACTTTTGCATTGATGGGAGGATACTATAGAACCGGGTTCACCTGGCACCTGGTATATCTCAACGTGATATCCGCAGAAGGTGTGATCTTGATCCTCTCTTTGTTCGGTGCCTACTTCGTCAGTGAACATACAGTGGATCTACGGTTGGATTGGTCTGAAGGTGTGCTTTCAGAAGTATCGCTACCGGACTCTATACGCTACATAGTGATCATGATCGCCGTACTGCTGTTGTTGAACTTTCTGTAGTACACGGTTTCATACAAATATTTACATGATGAGGTGTTCGCACCCGACGGTTCCTATATAGAGCCGCAAGGCTCATGTCTCCCGACATATCTAATATAAAATAGTCTATTTTGAAATAGTCTATTCTAAAATAGAAAGGTGTGTTTGTCACAGATGCATACAATGAACTCGTGAGAAGGGCAGTCTATACTGTTCAGAGGTAGAGAACCCCATGGTTCTACTGTGTGGAGGATGTCACCATTCTCTAAAAGAAAAAAGCCGTTCTGTGAGATGGCATGAGGATCGTACCGAAAAATTCTACATCTTTTCCAGATCCGGATTCACCGACGAACTGAAGAAGATGGAAGACGTGATCCTTCACGACCATAGCTTTCTTGTCTCGGGATGAACCAATATCCGGAACCGATCAACAAAGGGTCAATTTCCCGTTGTAATACAGTCGCCCTTTTTCGTAGGAAAATCGTATGGGACTGACTTCGACCCCTGCATCCACCGCTTCCCTGAAGGCCGCTGCGAAGTCTGGGTCTCTTTCTTCATAAGGTGAAAAACACTCTGCACTCGAACGGAATACAAGTATCAGCAAGCCCGCCCGGTGGCCCTCTTCGACAGCATTTATCAGTTCCCGGACATGTCTGGTTCCCCGAGTAGTAGGCGCATCCGGGAACAGTGCCCTGCCGCTTATGGCCAGTGTGCAACCTTTGACCTCGACCCACAGTTCACATACTTCCGTATCATTGAAAAAATCTATCCTACTGTCACCGAGTTTCTTCTCTCCCTGCCAGCCATCCGTTATACCGAAAGGATCTATCTTCTCGTTCTCCAAAACCCAGCGAGCTATCTGGGGATGGAAACCCGAGTTGACCAGCACCCACTCATCCTCGTATCTTGCGGCGATCATGTCCCATGATGTTTTTCTGTTGGGACCGGCTGCCTTTGCCAATAGAACTCTATTACCGGCATACAGTAATTCCTCCAATCTTCCCGGATCCCTAACGTGGACCTTTGAATTTTCACCATTGATATCAACGATACCCAAGAAGCGGTTCTTCCGCTCTACGAAGGTGCCCTCTGCATCGACGGGGATGTCCATCACCTTAATGGGTGTCACTTCATCTTCTTCAGGATTATGGCAGGACATATCCGCTTCACTCCCTCGATAGTGCACACCTTCTCCTGTACAAATTCGGAAAGCTCGGCGTCGCCTTGGGTCCATACTTCCGCCATGATCATGTGGTCTCCAGTGGATTTTGCCACCCATCTTACTTCCTCGAACTCTCCCAATGCTCTAACTGCGTCTAGGAAGTACTCGGGGTCAGTGTCTAAACCAAGAAGAGTGACACATCTATACCCGATCTTGGCGGGATCGATGTCGATGGTGTAGCCCCGGATGACCCCCTCCGATTCTAAGCGCTGTACCCTCTTACGAACAGTACCTTCACTGACATCTAACACATGAGCTATCTCTGTAAATGGTGTACGTGCATCTTTAAGCAGTATGTCGATTATCTTCCTGTCCTTTCTGTCTATTTTAGGCATATTCATCATCTATTTAACGATATATGCAGCAACTGATACGAACTTCGAACAAAAAGTTAATATACTTCGTAGTATTTAAGGATATCGTTAAACAAGGTGTTTATATGAATCGGGTAAAAAACCTACAGTTAAAGGCCACCGAAAAAGTAATGAAGCACGAGAGTGATAACAATAGGTGGGATGGTATAACTGATGCCGACGTGTTACCCAAATGTAAACATACTCTAAGGAGGACTGAATGATATGGATATAAAAAATATGGGATTCGAAGAGCTGCTGGAGGGCGCTGCAAAAGCAGAAGAGAACAGCAGAGAAGTGTACGACTATCTGGCGAACAGATCAAAGAACTTTGTAGTCAGCGACAGGTTCAAGTTCCTTGCGGATGAGGAACAAAAACACGAAGATTTCATCAGACAGCTGTATAAAAAGATAACAAAAGGAGAGGAATTGAAGCTCGACGAGGAAACCCCTCTACCTATACCTTTCATAAAGTACGATGATGACAGCGATGAATCTGAAATAATCGAACAGGCCATGGGTGCGGAGATCGCCGCCAGGGATTTCTACAAACAGATGGCTTCCAAAGCAAAAGAAGAAGGAAGGGAGGACGAAGTGGTCGAAACCATGAAGTACTTGGCAGGCATGGAACAGAATCACTATGCCATATTAGAGTCCGAACTGGACAGGATCAAGGATTTCGAACAGTTCGATGATTACTTCCCCGGGATGCACATAGGACCATAGGAGATGATAAGATGGCAAAATGGGAATGTATTGTATGTGGATATATATACGATGAAGAAGAAGGCGATGAAGAGAACGGGATAGAACCGGGAACGAAATTCGAGGAGCTGCCCGACGATTGGGTGTGCCCATTGTGTGGGG
>SL_8KL_010_SEDDRAFT_10005188_pt1 | contig 10266 bp, 9 predicted proteins | sample SodLakKL_010_SED_4_FD_11160 | JGI IMG/M metagenome (IMG submission 11160) | reverse complement strand
AACAATGAAACAAAACTCAATCATTATACATTTAGTTTTTCTTCTGTTTGCATCTTTTCTTGCTTTTAACGGATGTGATAAAGAAAGTGTTGTGGAGGAACATCTCTATCATGAATATTTTCCTGTTAATGTTGGGCATTGGGTAGTCTATGATGTTGATTCCATTGTTTATGATGATTTCACAGGTGAAATTGATACTTTTAATTACCAGGTAAAAGAAGTTTTTGATAGCAATTATACCGATGCTTCAGGGAATGAGTCAATCCGCCTTGAACGTTTTATTCGCAATGAACCGGGAGAGACCTGGGAAATAAAAAATGCATGGAGTGCAAGACGACTACCCGCAAGAGCTGAAAAAGTTGAAGAAAATATAAGGTATATTAAACTTGCTTTTCCACCAAAAATTAATAAAACCTGGAATGGTAATGCCTATAATATTAATGACGAACAAACATACAGAATCACCAATATACATGAAGAACATACCATTAATGAGTTGTATTTTGATTCTGTTGCAACTGTTTTGCAAATTGAGGAGCAAACTCTTATAAGCGAAAAATACCATGTAGAAAAATTTGCAAAAAACGTTGGTTTGATAGAAAAAAAATATGTAGATTTAGAAAAAGAGATAGATGGAACTATCATAAGTGGGGTTGACTACAAATATAGTGTAATAGAATATTTTGAAGGTAAATAAAATGCCGCCAAACTAAAACCAAAATTTGATTATTGCAACTCTAATAATGCGATATTTTCCACATGCTGAGTATGAGGGAACATGTCTACCGGGTTAATTGCTGTAAGTTTATAGGTATCCGAAAGCATTTCAATGTCGCGTGCCTGGGTTGCGGGGTTGCAACTTACATAAATTATCTTATAAGCGTTAGATTTTTTCAATTGTTCTATGACTTTCGGATGCATACCTGCCCTTGGAGGGTCACTAACAATTACATCCGGATTACCGTGTTTTTGAAACAGGTCTTCGTTGAATATTTTTGCCATATCTCCGGATAAAAACTCTATATTTTCTATCTTATTAACCCGGGAATTTTCCCTGGCATTTTCAACAGCTTCATCAATATATTCAATACCTATAACTTTTTGAGCATGCCCGGCTAAAAAATCGGCAATTGTACCTATTCCGGTATAAAGGTCATAAACAATTTCCTTACCCGTTAATCCTGCAAACTCAGTTACAATATTATAAAGAGTTGCAGCTTGCGTGCTATTTGTCTGAAAAAATGTTTTAGGACCTATTTTAAAAGTCAATCCCTCAATGACTTCAGAAAGTTGAAAATCACCTTTATACAATATGGGTTCAAGATCATCAAGGGAATCGTTTTTTTTGGGATTAATCACATAATATAATGATTTTATCTGGGGAAAGCTTTCAGTTAAGAAATCGAGTATTTTGTTTATCTGTACTTTTTTGTTTTCCGAAACAACCAGGATAACCATAAACTCTCCTGCCATATTGTTACGTATTATGACATTACGTAAAAAACCTTCCTTCTTCTTGATATTAAAAAAACTAAATCCGTTTTGGACGGCAAACTTTTTTATTGATAATCGAATTTGATTAGATGATTCAGGCTGCAGCCAACACTTATTAACATCTATAACTTTATCAAAAAAACCGGGTATATGAAACCCCAGCCCCTCAGGATTATTTACCTGTTCATTTCGTTTGATTTCTTCATCAGCCAACCACCGTTTATGTGAAAAAGAAAATTCCAGTTTGTTTCTGTAAAACTGGGTTTTAGGAGAAGGGTAAATATAATTATGCTTAAATGTATAGTTAACTTTTCCAATTCGTTGAAGGTTATCAATTACTTGCTTATCTTTGTATTTCAACTGCTGTGAATATTCCAGATGTTGCCATTTACAGCCTCCGCAAAGGGTGAAATGCTCGCAGAATGGCTTTACTCGCATTTCAGATTCCTTATGTATATTAGTTATCCTGCCTTCAAGAAACTTTGTTCTATGCTTTGTAATCCGTAAATCAACGATATCACCGGGTGCTCCAAAAGGAATGAAAACTATTTGTTCATTAATTTTTGCTATTGATTTACCTTCTGAGCCTATATCGGTAATTTCAACGTTTTCGAATGTTTTGCCCGTAAGTTTATTCTTTTTCCTCACTTCTTTTGTTTTTTTACAAAGATAATGCTATTTGCCCCTACGGCAAACTATATAAGTAAAATATTGATAGGTATTTTAATTTAATTTTTGCATTAAAGAAGAGAGTTTATAAATACAGATCTATTCCTAAACAATAGTAGCAATAATAAACATAATATTTTAATAAATATGTATTTTGTTGCAAAGGTCATAGTTGTCCTAAAAAACGTGAACATGATTACGAGATTCTTTGCTTTGCTCAGAATGACGGGTTGTTACAAAGCCATGGTGGGGGGATGGTGGCGGCTTCGCAGCCACCACACAAAAAACATCAAATGCCTTGTCATTCTGAGCGAAGCGAAGAATCTCGTAATTTTTTTAGAAAATAGTATGCAAAGGTTAATACTAGTATTGTAAAGTTTTTTTTAATAGTTTAAATTATCTATATTTGCCCGAAAATGATTATTATTTTCTTATTGTTTAAATCACATAAAAATAAAATGGTATGAGTAATGAAAAGTTAACATCACAAATGGCAATGGATTTAGAATCCAAATATGGTGCCCACAATTATCATCCTTTACCTGTAGTTCTTAATAGAGGAGAAGGTGTTTATGTGTGGGACGTTGAGGGGAAGCGTTATTATGACTTTTTGTCCGCTTATTCTGCTGTAAACCAGGGTCACAGTCATCCAAAGATAGTTGAGGCCCTAACCGATCAAGCCGGGAAGCTTGCAATAACTTCACGTGCATTTTATAATGACGTTCTGGGAACATATGAAAAATACGTTACTGAGTATTTTGGATTTGATAAGGTATTGCCTATGAATACCGGTGCCGAAGCTGTTGAAACTACTATAAAACTTTGTCGCAAATGGGCTTACCAGAAAAAAGGTATAAGTGAAAATAAGGCAAAGATTATTGTTTGTGACGGCAATTTTCATGGACGTACTACTACTATAGTTTCTTTCTCATCCGATCCTGATGCAACTAAAGAATACGGGCCTTTTACACCGGGTTTTATAAGCATACCTTACAATGATACTGAAGCATTGGCAGAAGCATTAAAAGATCCTGATGTTGCAGGCTTCCTTTTTGAACCCATACAGGGTGAAGCAGGTGTTTATGTGCCCGATGAAGGATATTTGACAAAAGCTAAGCAACTTTGCAAAGAAGCAGGTGTTTTGTTTATAGCCGATGAAATTCAAACAGGTATAGCTCGTACAGGAAAAATACTTGCTTGCGATCATGAAAATGTCAAACCAGATATATTAATTCTTGGTAAAGCTATTAGTGGTGGTTTATATCCAGTATCCGCTGTATTAGCCAATGATGACATCATGCTAGTTATTAAGCCCGGACAACATGGTTCTACATTTGGCGGTAATCCGGTAGCTGCACGTGTTGCAATGGCTGCACTGGAGGTTGTTAAGGATGAGAATTTATGTGAAAGATCTCAAAAGCTTGGAGAAATATTACGTCGCGAGCTTAAAGCAATCAACACTGATATGATATCAATTGTAAGAGGTAAAGGACTACTAAACGCTATAGTTGTTAATCCTAAAGGCGGAAAAGAAGCATGGGACTTATGTGTTAAAATGGCCGAAAACGGACTTCTGGCTAAGCCCACCCATGGCGACAAAATAAGATTTGCCCCACCTTTGGTTATTACAGAAGATCAACTCATGGAATGTGTTGACATTATCAAAAAATCAGTTTTGTTTTTTGATAAATAATCAAAAAAACCCGGCAGCTAAGCTTAATCTAACTGCCGGGTTTTCTTTTATAATATATAAACTAAATAACTTGTAGTTTTTAAATTTTAAATGTAATTTTAAAAACACTAGTTTTCAATTGCTCCTTTATACCTTCTTTCCACTTCCGGCCAGTTTATCACATTCCAGAATTCTTCAATATACTCTTGCCTGCGATTTTGATAATCCAGGTAATAAGCATGTTCCCAAATGTCTATGACCATTATTGGAATGCCTCGCTCATCAACTATATCCATAAATGGATTATCCTGATTTGGTGTGTTTGTTACTTTTAGTTGGTCATCTTCATCTACAATAAGCCATGTCCAACCACTACCAAAAACCGATGCTGCTGCCGTGCTGAACTCTTCTCTGAATTCATCAAATGACCCAAAATTCTTTTCAATTTGATCAAAAAATACACCTGAAGGTTGACCACCACCATCCGGAGACAACATTTTCCAATACATTGCGTGATTATAATGCCCACCACCATGATTTCTCACTGCAGTTGGATATTCGCTAATGTTTTTAAAAATATCCTCCATAGCCATTTGTTCAAGATCTGTTCCCTTAATAGCGGAATTAAAATTATTTACATAAGCCTGATGATGTTTGCCATGATGTATTTTTAAAGTTCGGCTGTCAATATGAGGCTCAAGAGCCGTATATTCAAATTCCAGATCCGGTAAAGTATGGATCTTTGAATTCTCAATGGCGTCTGTCTCTTTTTGTACGTTTGTATTTTCTTTTGTTTCTGTTTGACATGAAATAACAGTTATTACTACTATAACCGGAAACACAATTTTCATTAGTTTTTTCTTCATAACAATATATTTTTATTTGTTTATAATTCAAAAATAATGCATTATTATAACATAAACTAAAAATTTATTTATGTTTTTTAAACTTTTTATTCAACTGAAAGATACGGTGTTATTAAAGTAAAAACTTCTTCATCAACAAGGTGCGATTTTTTTATGTCCTCTATAGCCTGAAACTTCCCGTGTTGCTCGCGTATTTGTAATAAGTTATTAACTAAACTCCTATCGAAATAAGGATGCCTTATCATATCACCAAAGTCGGCTTCATTTATATTAATTTTTTGAATTATTGTGTCCTTTATGGTAAAATGCCTCCGGAGTGATTCAAATCTCTCTTTGTCCATGCCATAAATTTCCATCAATTGTTCAACTGATACATAGCCTCCTAATGCTTCTCTGTGCTTCACAATCTCTTTTGAATAAAATGGACCAATACCTCTTACCTCCATCAATTTTAAAGTATCTGCGGTATTTATATCAACTATTAAAGGCTTTTCCGGTTCTATTTCCTTCTTTTGCTTTACTCTTGCTTCTACTTCCTTTGCTGTTTTTTTGCCTTTCTCAAAAGAATCTTTTCCAGGTAAGTTTATATAAGGCCGGAGGGTTTCATACATATTATCAGTGATCCCATAAATTTTTTTTAAATCCTCTTTTACCCTGAAGGTTCCGCCCGCAGATTCAAAGTTTTTAATTGTCCCGGCAACTCTCTTAGGCATTCCCATTTCCAGCCAGGTATCTTCGGGCAGATTGTTAGGGTCAAATTCAAAGGGCTTTAATTCAACTATTTGTTCGGCTTCAGGTGATTCATATACTTCAGTGCTTTCAGTCCTAATACCTGAAAATTCACTATCTGCTTCTTCCAGTTCTTCAAGTTTTTTTAATTGTTCTTCAAAAGCTAGTATATCTTTTTTGAATTCTGAAGGATCGATATGTGTTTCGGGTGTAAAATAATTTTTATGTATTTTAGGTAGTAATATTATAATAGTTAATAAAAATATAAAAACTATAATACCTTTACGCTCAGAGCGATTAAAAGCTAAATAATCTCTCCAGTTCATGTATGATAAGATTTGGTTAAGGTTAATTTGTAAAATTATTAATTCATAAATGTTGAATTTATCAACTTTACATATGCTAAATTATGTATTTTATTTAAAGAAAAAACAATTATTAAATAAAAAAGGTTATTATTATTACACATTTTTTTAATTTTAAATATTTTAAATAAATACTGTTTTTAAAAATAATTTTGAGTTTTCAGCTTTCATAAATCTCAACCCCGTGGGGTTGACAAAATTCACGGAACTAACAGTCATGACCAACCATGTTGGTTTTGCCAAACCCACGGGGTTAACATGCAAATTATTGTTAATCAATTTAATAACCATAAATTATTCAAATGAAAAAACTAATTGTACTTTTTGCGTTTACATTTTCTTTTCTCCAGGCATATAGCCAGTGGAGTATTGAATTGGAAAGCGGTTTGGCATTTCAAAGCTATAATGATGTTAGAATACCGAATGAAACAGGTAATGAAAGAGGCACTGAATTTAGTTTTACTGAATATTTTGAAATTCAGGGTCCGGTAATTCCGCTCAGGCTCAACCTTTCATACACTTTTGCAGAAAGGAATCATTTATCAGCTTTATATGCTCCACTAGAAGTTAACTATGAAGGCATTGTACCTGTTGGTGGTATAAAATTTCAAGATTCTGAATTTGCCGAAGGAGAAGCAATTGATGGATTTTATAAGTTCAATAGCTACAGGTTAACTTATAGAAGAGACTTGCTTCTTAGGGATAATTGGACTTTAGCGTTGGGGTTTACTGCTAAAATAAGGGATGCGAGGATTGAGTTAGAGACTGATATGAAAAGCGACCGAAAAGATGATTTAGGATTCGTGCCTCTACTGAATATACATGCAGCCTATGAATATAAAGATATAAAGGCATATATAAAAGGTGACGCATTAGCCGGTGGGCCGGGGAGAGCTTTTGATTTTTTTGCAGGAATAAATGCACCTTTAACTGATAACCTGCAACTAAAAGGCGGATACAGGATAATTGAAGGAGGTGCTGATGTAAGTGAAGTTTATAACTTTACACTTTTAAATTTTGCATCTATTGGATTAATTTTGACATTTTAATTTATAAATGTTTGGCCGGATTGTTTTAAAACTAAAAATTTTTAAATAAAAAAATATACTTAACATATATACCTATGAATATAAATATAAAAGAAAAATTTGAGGAACTATGGAAGAAATATTTTGGAAATTCAGAGCTTCCAATTACTTTCTACTATAGTGATAATGACCAAGCTACTGAATTAGCGCCAAAACCGGGGGATTGGAGTTGTTTTATTTGCGATCTTGCTAAAGTACGTAAAGGAAAATCCCTTGCTTTCACAGAGGAAACTATTGGTTGTGGTGGTGGAAAAAGATATCTGGGTTTTTCAGATAAACTTCATCCGGATTTTGAATATTTTCTTTCTTGTGGCAATGAACAAGTTGAAGGAGAAAGATACTTGCAGTCGCCGGAACTAGTTAAAAAATTTTTAAAAAATGCACCAAAACTACCGGTTAAGGCTGAAAAAATAATCTTCAAACGATGGGATCAACTAACCGCAGAAGATAATCCGGAGGTTGTTATCTTTTTTGCAAAACCAGATGTATTGTCAGGCCTTTTTACGCTTGCTAACTATGATAATAGTGATTTACATGGAACAATAACGCCCTTTGGTTCCGGGTGCGCTTCTATTGTACAATATCCATATGCCGAATGTGAAAAGGAAATACAAAAGTCTGTAATAGGCATGTTCGATGTTTCAGCAAGGCCGTATGTTCAGGAAAATATATTTACCTTTGCCTTGCCTATGAAGCGCTTTGAAAAAATAATCGGGTATATGGAAGAAAGTTTTTTGATCACTGAATCCTGGTCTGTTGTAAAAAGTCGTATAAATAAGTAAAAACTAAATTAAGAAACTGATTAAAGAAGATAAAAGGCCAAGACTATAAGAGCCTGATTTTTTTGCTAAAAATGCTTATAGAAGACAATTATACAAATTAATTAAATTAGTAATACACAAAAATTTCAGGTTAATTTTTTTTAATTTTGTCAGGCAAAAAAAACTAAATAATAGAAAAAAAGTATTATATTTGTATAAACAATTCCATCATGGTATGGATGAAATTAAAATATTCCTTGAAGGAATTGAAAATAAGATAAAAAAGTTGCTGCTCAATCAAAATACTTTGACTGAGAAAATTAAGCAATTAAATGCTGAAAAAGAGGAAAAAGATAGGTTGATTGAGGAACAGCAAATTCGCATTGAAGAGTTAGAAAGAAAGATTGAGGTGAGGAGTGCTGCAAAAGCATTAGAAAAAGAAGATAATGCTCTGGCAAAGCACAAAATAGATGAAATTTTGCGGGATATAGACAAATGTTTGATGTTGTTAAACAGATAATCCCAAAGTGTTTGTTAAATGAAAGAACAAATTATATCAGTTAATATTGGAGACAGACCCTACAGGCTAGCCGTAGGGAATGAGGATGAGGAACAATTATTCAGAGAAGCCAGAAAATTAATAGATGAAAGAATAAAACAATACGCTAATAACTTTGCATATAAGGATAACCAGGATCTTTTGGCAATGGTTGCCTTGCAATTGGCAGTTGATTCACTTAATCACAATAACCAGGTAAATTATTACCAGGAATTAAAAGAAAGACTGCAAAATATTGATAAAACTTTAACAGACATTTTGGAAGATTAACCGTTCTTTGAGTTATATAATAGTATACCCGCATTAATTCAAATTAGTTTTTGGAACTCAACACAATTAAAAGATAAGGATTAGCTCGGGGTTTGAAAATCAGACCAAATTGATATTGTTTGCAGTATCAACTCTTTTATAGAGCATTGGAAGATTGACAAACGCTGGCATCCAAAACCTGATTTTTTTGGGGTTCCCAAAAAACATTGAATTAATTGCGGGTTTTTTTATATAGTATAATTGTTTGTTAAATTTAATATGTTGTGATAATGGAAGTACCAATAGCAATTATAGCAGCTACATCGCTTGTTTCACTAGCTATAGGAATATTTCTTTCCAGGACAATACTGAGAAAGGCACTGTTGAAGAAAAGTCAACAGATTCTTAAAGAAGCAGAAAGCGAAGCTGAAGTAATAAAAAAAGAAAAAGTGTTGCAGGCTAAAGAAAAGTTCCTGCAATTAAAGTCAGAGCACGAAAAATATGTAGCAGAAAAAAATAAAGAAATATCAGCAGCCGAGAATAAAATTAAACAAAAAGAAGATGCTCTGCAAAAAAGAACAGAAGAGTTAAAAAAGAAACAAAGTGAAGTTGACACTATAAAGGAAAATCTAAACAATCAACTGGAGATAGTTAATCGAAAACAGGAAGAAGTTGAAAAAGCTCATGCTAAACATCTTCAACAGCTTGAAACTATTAGTAGCATGTCGGCTGAAGAAGCTAAAGGACAACTTTTGGAAGCTTTAAAAGCTGATGCTCAGTCTGAAGCTAATACTTTCCTTAAAGAATATATGGATGAAGCTAAAGTTACTGCAAATATGGAAGCCAAAAAATTGGTTATTCATGCATTGCAGCGTACAGCCACTGAAGTAGCAACCGAAAACTCTGTTTCAGTATTTCCTATAGAAAATGACGAACTCAAGGGTAGAATCATAGGACGAGAAGGAAGAAACATTAGAGCACTGGAAGCTGCTACAGGAGTTGAAATTATCGTGGATGACACTCCGGAAGCAATAATTCTCAGCGGATTTGACCCTGTAAGAAGAGAAATTGCAAGACTCTCTATGCATAAATTGATCACCGACGGAAGAATACACCCTGCTAGAATAGAAGAAGTTGTAGGAAAAGTAAAAAAGCAAATTGACCAGGAAATAATAGATATAGGAAAAAGAACCTCTATAGATATGGGTATTCACAATATCCATCATGAATTAATGCGCTTGATAGGAAAAATGAAATACCGTTCTTCATATGGTCAAAACTTGTTGCAACATTCAAAAGAAGTTGCTAATCTTGCAGCTGCAATGGCAGCAGAGCTCGGTTTAAACCCAAAAATAGCCAAACGCGCAGGTCTGTTACATGATATAGGTAAAGTACCTGATAATGAACCCGAATTACCACATGCTATGCTGGGTATGAAACTAGCTGAAAAATATAAAGAAAATCAGGAAATATGCAATGCTATCGGTTCACACCACGAAGAAACTGAAATGAAAAGCTTGATATCTCCAATAATACAAGTTTGTGATTCAATTTCCGGATCACGGCCAGGAGCAAGACGGGAGGTTGTGGAATCATACATCAAACGGTTGAAAGACCTTGAGGAACTCGCACTAACTTACCCCGGAGTAGTCAAAACCTATGCAGTACAAGCCGGCCGGGAATTAAGAGTTATTGTGGGTAGCGAAAAAATATCCGATCAGGAAGCTGAAGAAATATCTTCCAACCTGTCAAAGAAAATTCAAAATGAAATGACATACCCCGGTCAAATTAAAATTACCGTTATTCGCGAAACA
>SL_8KL_010_SEDDRAFT_10005187_pt1 | contig 10269 bp, 7 predicted proteins | sample SodLakKL_010_SED_4_FD_11160 | JGI IMG/M metagenome (IMG submission 11160) | reverse complement strand
CGAACTTTCCTTGTGGTGTTCTAACCGCTGATACAATAACTGCTTCGTTCATGTTATCTCTCCTGCATTATATTATCTCATCGAGTTGATTCTAATGGGTGTTATGATTGACCTATATATAAAATTGTCGAATTTTTTGTTAGTCAATAGTCTAAAAATGTTGTGAATCGGTTTGACGAAAAACAAAAAAGGTACTATATAACTGGCCAACGATGCAATCAATTCGTTCTACATATCCGATGGGAAAGATTTATCTATTTTTAGTTTAGTTAACGCCCTGATTAGTATGTCTGAAGAACATAACATGTACGATTACGAGAAGGTAAGAGAAGAATTCGAGTGGGACGTTCCTAAGTATTACAATTTCGGATTCGACGAGGTGGATGAGAGAGCGAAGGAGATGCCAGATAAGGATGCATTGATCTCTATAGATAATTCTGGAGAGAACGCTCAGAAACATACTTTTAAAGAGTTAAAAGAACTTTCCAATAAATTTGCAAACGCTCTCAAGGACATGGGGATGGAAAAAGGAGATAGAGCTATGGTACTGATTCACCGCATCCCTGAGTGGTATGTCGCGGTCCTAGGGATGATCAAGCTGGGAGTTATCCCGATCCCGACTCCTAATCTTGCGGTCTCTGAAGATATCAAGTATAGGGTTAACAGGTCTGAGGCAAGCACCATAGTTACGGACTGGTCCAACCACGAGAAGGTCGAAAAGGTTAGAGACCAAGAAGAACTTTCATCGCTAAAAAATTACGTACTGGTGAATGCAGAGGAAGAAAAGGAAGGATGGAAAGATTTCGAAGAACTCATGGAAGATTCATCTCCTGAGCTCGATAAAGAAGATGTTGAAGCCACTAAGAGCGATGATCCGATGCTCATCTACTTCACTTCTGGAACTACTGGAAAGCCAAAGATGGTTTTGCATACACATTCTTATCCTTTAGGACACGAGATAACTGCAAAGTTCGTTCAGGACTTGAGAAAAGATGACATAAACTGGACGATAGCCGATAACGGATGGGCTAAGGCTGTCTGGGGTAAGTTGTTTGGCCAGTGGGTCGTCGGAGCCACCGTAGTTCAACAGAACATAACAGGAAAGTTCGATCCTAAAAAAGCTCTAAAGATCCTTCAAGATTATGAGATAACTACGTTCTGTGTACCTCCCACCATATACAAGATGATGATAAATGAAGACGTGGATAGTTACGATCTCAGTTCTCTAAGGCATTGTTTGAGCGCTGGAGAACCTCTGAATCCCGACGTGATAGACAAGTGGGAGGAATACACCGGATTGAGGATATACGATTATTACGGCCAGACTGAATCTGTTGCACTAGTAGCTAATTATCCAACGATGGAAGTCAAACCAGGTTCGATGGGGAAACCCACCCCTGGACATGAAGTCGATATAATCGATGATGATGGGGAAAAAGTACCAACAGGAGAAACAGGTCATATAGCCTTGAAGGTTGAACCTCAAAGACCGCCTGGACTATTCAAAGAATACTGGAAAGACGAAGAGAAGACCGCCAGTGTGTTCTCCGGAGAATGGTATTATACTGGGGACAGAGCATACAAGGACGAAGACGGATACTTCTGGTTCGTTGGTCGAGCCGATGACGTGATCAAAGCTTCTGGCTACAGGATCGGGCCTTTCGAGGTCGAGAGTGCACTTCAAGAACATCCTGCGGTACAGGAACCAGCGGTTATAGGAGCACCACACGAAGTTAGGGGAAAAATAGTCAAAGCCTATGTGATTTTGAACGACGAATACGAACCAAGCGAAAAGTTAGTTAAAGAACTCCAAGATCACGTGAAAGAAGTTACCGCTCCTTACAAGTACCCGAGAGAGATCGAATTTGTCGATGAGCTACCGAAAACGATAAGCGGTAAGATAAGGAGAACAGAACTGCGCGAGAAAGCAGAAGAGGAATACCTGAAACATCACGATAGTCTGCCCTACTAGATACTACCAAAATCTTTTTTTTTCTCTATTTTCTTAAAATCTATAATCAGGAAGTTTAGGAATTCTTTAAAATATTTATTTTGAAGTATTCCTTTACGGAAAAGTTTATCAAAAATGTCTCCTTTGTTTTGATGTCTAAAAAGAGGTGATGTTTTAGTGCCTAAAGAGGTGATGAAGAAAAAGTATACCGGAAAAGTCGATAAGGTCATCGATAAGCTATCAGAAAGTTTTGAAGATAACAGATTATCGACTAGGAAAACCGATCTTCTCTCATACAGCCATGATTACTGGCCTATCTCTTTACATTGGATGTTAGAAGATAAGTTTCCTTCTCTACCAAACGCTGTTGTTTGGCCCGAAAATAAGGAAGAAGTGGAGGAGATAGTGAGGTGGTGCTATAAGGGCAAAGTCCCTTTATACCCATACGGAGGTGGATCAGGAGTTCTAGGAGCGACTATACCTGAGAAAGGAGGGATTGTAATAGATCTAAAGAGGATGCGCTCTTTGGAAGTATATGATGATGACCTTCTTGTGGAGGCAGAAGCAGGTCTAAATGGTTACTATTTAGAAAGTCATCTCAACGAGGAGGGTTATACCATGGGAAATATACCACAGTCTCTTTACCCCTCTACTGTTGGCGGTTGGGTAGGAACAAAAGCTACCGGTCAGTTTTCCACTAAATACGGTGGTGTAGAAGAAATGCTCAAAGGTATTGAGGTCGTAGTTCCCCCTGGAAAGACACTGAGTTTAAAACCTCATCCTAGAACCTCTACAGGTCCTGATCTGAGAAAATTGTTTGTCGGTGCAGAGGGAACTATGGGAATCATGACAAAGGGTTGGTTCAAGATCTGGCCCTATCCCCAAAATAGGATCAAGCTTTCCTATACCTCCGAAAGACTTGAGGACGCGGTCGAATCTGTTAGAAAGATAATGAGAAGGGGGGCTGAACCCGCAGTGGTTAGAATATACGACGAGATGGAGACTAAAAGACATTTCTATGACTATGAAGATATCTATGGCAAAATAGCTACTATTATTATAATCGAAGGGGATGAGAAGATCGCCGAAGCTGAAAGAGGAATAGTAGAAGAAGAATTCATTGGTGAATCTACGGGGGAAGAACCGGTTGATCACTGGTTAGATACTAGATTTAATGTTAAAGAGGCTTCAGAATTCGTACCTATGGGAGTTGTGTTCGATACCATCGAGGTAGCGGTGAACTGGTCTAAAGCGGAAGAACTTTATAAAAACGTGATCGAAGTTATGAAACCTATCAAAGGAGTTCTTTTCGCATCTGCACATGCATCACACTTTTACCCTCAGGGGATATGTTTTTACTTTACTTTCGCCGGAACGCCTCCCCGTAAAAAAGATGCCGAATCATTTTACCAGCAGGTCTGGAGCGAGGCCATGAAAGCAGTGATTGAGTCTGGAGGCACCATAAGCCATCATCATGGGGTAGGAAGACAGAGAAAAGATTGGTTAGAGCAAGAACTAGGAGGAGGGCTAGAGATGCTGAAAAAGATCAAAGAAAAAATTGATAATAAAAATATAATGAATCCAGGAAATTTGGGGTTGTAAAAATGCCGGGCAAATGGGATTGGTTGAAGGAAGAACTGTCAGGCTTCTCTATGTTGACCAAACTGCCTACTATGACGAAGTTCTTGAAAGGTAAAATTTCCGGTCCGGACGATATGACTAAGTGCTCTATGTGTCCGAACATGTGTAGACATGCCTGTCCTATAAGCATAGTTGACGGGAAGGAGACAACTTCTCCAGCAGGTAAATCAAGGATAGGTATGATGATAGAAAACAACGTTTTAAGTTTGAACGAAGAAAACTTGTTTCCTATACATATGTGCCTTTCATGTGGATGTTGTGAGAACTGGTGTCCTTTCGATTTTTCTGTGTCCGATATATTGAGACCTATAAAAAAAAGAGCGGTGGAGAAAACCATCGTCTATAAAGAATTTGGAGAACTGTTCGATTGTCTAAGAAGAAACGGCACTATTTATGGCGAAATAGAGGATCAAAACAACTTTGTCCATGATGGTGATGTGCTTTATCTAAGAGGATGCGAGTACAGAGAGGATAACTCAGAAGTTATAGACAAAACGATGAGCGTTCTAAAAAAGACCAGTGCGAATCCATTCATACTATCCGATGAAGAGTGCTGTGGTATACCAGCTTACAACGCTGGGAATATCGGTCTTTTTGAGAAGTTGATCGAAAAGATGGCTGAAAAGATAAGAGAATCTGGAGCTGACAAAGTGGTCACGTCTTGTCCATCTTGTGCGTATGCTTATAAAAAGTTATATCCTAAATTTGATCAAAATATAGATGTGGAAATATCACATATAGTTGAATTTTTGGAGGAAAAAAATGTCAAATTTAATTTGAAGAGAGATCTTGATGAATTCACATTACACGAACCGTGCAAATTGGTGAACGGGTTGGGAAAAAAGGAGAGCATGCAGAATTTATTAGATCGTACCGGATTAATAGTGAAAATTCCACGAAGGAACGGTGAAGAAACCTTTTGCTGTGGTTCTGGTGGAACTACCGTCCCTAGATTGAACGAAGAACTCTCGTCTGAGATAGCACAAGAAAGACTATCAGAACTGAAAAAACTATCAGATGATATAATAACCAGTTGTCCCACGTGCAAGCAGACTTTTGAGGACAACGATGAAGAAGTGAGAGTTCATGATATAGCAGAAATCATAGATAGGCTCCTTTGAGGTGAGCCGATGGGGATTAATGCGAAAGTAAAAAGAACATTAGATGAATTTCCATCCGATATTTCGTTCGAAGTCAAAGATGGTGTGGTATTTCTAGAAGGTAAGGTTAAAGAATACAGAGATTGGGTCAAGATAGGAGCCGAAATAGGAGATATAGATGGAGTTGAAGGTGTTGTCAATAATCTTGAATGTGAAGGAAAAGAATTAGCGGATATAGAAAAAGTCATAGATAGATCCAAGGGTAAAGAAAACGTAAGGATAGGAAAATACGATGTGGTAATAATCGGAGGAGGCATCATAGGTTGCGTCTTGGCTAGAGAACTGTCGAAGTATGAGATCGAAGTTGCATTAGTCGAAAAAGAACCCGACGTTTCCCTAGGTCAATCGAGAGCGAACAATGGAATGGTACATCCTGGTTTGGCACCTTCAAGAGATTCTCTAAAACGATCTTTGAATATCAAAGGTAATGAGATGTACGAAGATCTGTGTGAAGAACTAGACGTCCCTTTCAAGAGGGTAGGAAGTCTCATATTGATAACCCCTAGGACTATGGAGGAATACAAAAAATATATTCCAAGTCCGATCTACAAGTTTTTCTTAAAATTTATACTGCCTTGGATAGTCAAGAAAAAAGGTGAATTGAACGGTGTAAAGAATATCGAGATCTTGAGAGGAGAGGAAGTACATGAAGAAGAAAAGAACGTGAATCAAGACGTGCTCGCCGCTGTGAAGATACCCTCAACAGGGATAGTCGATCCGTATCAACTTACTATAGCCCTCTTTGAAAACGCTGAAAAGAACGGAGTCGACTTTTATTTTGAAACAAAAGTCGTAGATTTTGTTAAACAAAATAGTTTTGTCAAAAAAGTGATTACTGAGAGAGGCACTTTGGAATGTGAATACGTAGTGAATTCTGCTGGATTGTATTCAGATGTTGTGGCTGAACTTGCAGGGACAAGGGAGTTCACCATCCATCCTCGTAAAGGAGTCGAACTACTGTTCAATAAGAGGTTAAGTGGATGGGTAGATCACTGTTTAGCTGAACTAAAGATACCATCTCATCCCACCAGTAAAGGAGGAGGTATAAATCCCACTGTCCATGGGAACATTATTTGGGGCCCAACCGCCGAAGAGATAGTAGATAGAAAAGACAATTCTGTTGAGAGAGAAAAGATAGAGGAAATAATAGAGAGGTATTCCTCGATCATACCCGAATTTCCTAAAGAGGAATTCATCAGGTATTTTGCTGGTGTCAGAGCAGCTACATTTACTGAAGATTTTGTGATTAGGCCTGCAAAATGGGTAAAAAATTTTTTGCATGTCGCTGGGATCCAGTCTCCAGGCATCGCCTCAGTTCCTGCTATAGCGGAATATTCCATCGAAAGACTGAAAGATATGGGATTAGAATTGAAAAAGGATGAAAGTTTTGATGGAACGAGAAGTTCGATAGATAGAGCTGCGGAGATGGACGAAGAAGTTCTAGAACGAAGGATCGAAAAGGATAGCCGATGGGGCAACATCGTCTGCACTTGTGAGATGGTATCAGAAGCGGAGATCATAGATGCTATGGAGAGAGGAGCAGATAGTTTCGATGCGGTCAAGAGGAGGACACGCGCGGGCATGGGAGAGTGTCAGGAAAGTTATTGCCTGCTTAGGATATCAGAAATAATCTCTAGAGAGATGGATATACCTTTGAATGAAGTTAGAAAAGAGTGGAGAGATAGTGAGTTTTTCGATGGAGTTGTCCGAGGTGAGGAACTGTGAAAGACGTGGTCGTGATCGGTGGTGGACCTTCAGGTCTAGCTGTTTCCTCAGAACTTAGAAAAAAAGGATACGATGTAATGCTCTTGGAAAGAAATGATGAATTGGGCGGTTTACTTCAACAGTGCATCCATGATGGTTTTGGAACTATACTTTTTGGTGAATCGATGTCAGGTCCTGAGTTCGGAGATGTCTTTATTAGTAGAGTAAAAGACGAAGGTGTTGAGATAAAGTTAGAAGCTTACGTCAAATCTGTAAAGAAGAGGGATGACCTCTTCAACATCACTACAGTTACTCCAAAGGGTGTTGAAAAGTTAAAGGCGAAATCGGTAGTTTACGCGATCGGATGTCGAGAGAGAAACCAGTTTGAAATCAAAATCGGAGGTGCTAGACCCGCTGGAGTATATACAGCTGGAACCGTTCAGAGATTGATAAATCTCTATGGTATCTTACCGGGCGAAGACGTGGTTATTCTCGGCGGAGGAGATGTGGGGATGATCGTTGCAAGGCATCTTTTTTTGGAAGGGGTTAATTCTATACTTATGGTGTATCCAGAGGAATTTTTTTCTGGGCTTCCCAGGAATGCTCAGCAGTGTATTTTAGATTTTGATATACCTTACAGGCCGAGGACAATTGTAAGAAACATCTTTGGTGATAAAAGAGTGAAGGAAGTTGAATTGGTAGAAGTTGATGAGCAATGGGAGCCTATAAGGGGTACTGAAGAAAGATATAGTTGTGATTCTGTGATACTATCAGTGGGATTGGTACCGTACTCCGAAAAGTTGGAGGATTTAGGGGCTAAGATAGACGAAAACACATCTGGACCGATAGTAAATGAATATTATGAGACCACTATCGATGGAGTTTTTTCAGTAGGTAATCTGATACAGATATTTGATTACGTAGATGATGCTGTTAAGACCTCTTTTATCGCGGCTGAGGGGGTAGAAAAATACCTAGAGAATGAAAGGGAAAAAAATTTAGGGATTGAATTGAAACCAGGAGATAATGTGAGGACGGTGACTCCCCAGAGAGTTGATGAAACAACTGGTGAGAAGTTCTCCGCTTTTTTTAGACCGAACATAGAAAAAGAGAATCCAAAAGTTGAGATAGTGAGTGGAGATGAGGTGTTGGAGAGACAGGTCAAAAGATACGTTAGACCTTCGATGTTGGAAGAGATCTCCATCTCTAAAAATATTTTATCAGGTGAGTACGAGGTGTTCATTGATGTCAGATGAGCTGGAGAAAAGAGAGACCTTATGTATTAGATGTCCAAAAGGTTGTAGGCTTGCATTGAAAATAGATGAAGAAGTTATCGTAAAAGGTAATCAGTGCAAGATAGGGGAAGATTACGGGAAACAAGAAGGTCGAGAGCCTAAAAGGATCGTGCCGACCACCGTTAAGATAAAGGATGCAAAATGGCCTAGAATACCTGTTAGGACCGAGGAAAGTATTTCCCTCGATAAAGTAAAAGAGGTTATAGAAGCAGTGGAAGGAGTTGTTGTAGAGGCTCCTATCGAAAAGGGTGAGATCGTCATAAATGATGTGGCGGACACTTCAGTCAATATTATCGCAGAGAGAGATATGGAGAAGATAAGATGAGAAAATACATACTTATTTTAGATGTTGGAACCACTAACATCAAAGGACTCGCTTTTTCGAAAAACGGTGAAGTTTTAAAAAATAAGGAGATAAAAACAGAACCGATTTTCCCGAAGCCTGATTGGGTAGAACAGGATCCTGTCAAGGTAATGGAGGCCGTTTATGAATTGTTAGATCTGATGGAAGATGAACTGGGAAGCGCTTCAGGAGTAGCTATCACTAACCAGAGGAGCAGTTCAGTGGTATGGGACAAAAATACTGGTGAGCCGCTCTACAACATGATCACCTGGCAAGATACTAGAACAACCGATTTGGTTGAAGAATATTCTTCTAAATTCAAAGTAAAATTCGGTAAGTTTCTTGGTGACGTAGTAAATACGATCGCTAAGTTTTTTCCCCCGATCAAAAAAACCGAAAGAGGCGGATATATCGCTAATTTGAGCTATGTTAGTTTTGGTACGAGTCATACATCGATGCATCTTAAGTGGTTGATGAACAATGTGAAGGAAGTGAGGAAGGGTATTGAAGAAGAAAGAGCTTTATTTGGTACGTTAGATACTTGGGTGACCTGGAACTTGACAGGTAGACACGTAACAGATTATACGAACGCTTCAGCTACCGGACTTTTCGATCCATTTTACTTGAAATGGAGCGATAATATTTTAGATATCCTTAATTTACCTTCGAACATACTACCTAGTTTGGTAAAAAACGATGAGATCATAGGCGAGATAGATGGTTATGAGACATCTCTTTTGACTATTATAGCGGACCAGCAGGCTTCGGTGTACATGAGCGGTGTGAAAAAAGGAACTACAAATATGACCAATGGTACAGGAAGTTTTCTGGACATCATCGTAGGTGATCAGCCCTTGCCTGGTGGTGTTGGTATCTATCCTATGGTAGCTTTGAGCAGCGAAGATAAGATACTTTATCTGCTCGAAGGGTTTGTTAACTCTACAGGCTCATCTTTCGATTGGCTAAAAAAAGTCGGTTTGATAAAGGAGTACTCTGAAATAGGTTCGATATGTGGTGCGAAGGAAGAATCCAGATTGGTATTTATTCCAGCTCTTTCCGGTCTAGCGAGTCCTTATGTAAAGCCTGGTATAAAAGGCACTATAATGAACCTCACTATGGATACTTCTAAAGAAGATCTAGTCAATGGACTTGTAACGGGACTAGCCATGAGATGTGCTGAAGTTGTCGATTCGTTAGAAGATATATCTCAAGTAGAAGTGAAAAGAGTTGTGGCTGATGGAGGAGCATCGAAGATAGATGAATTCCCACAGTTGATAGCTGATCTTAGCGATAAAAGTATAGAGAAACCAAAGATGTTGAACGGTTCAGCCTATGGTACTTTCATGTTAGCTAAGAAAAATTTGAAAGATGAGGATATTATACATTCATGGGAAAAACCAGATATTGAAAAAAGATTTACACCTAGAGAAAGGGGTTATGAAGATTTTAAAGATGATTGGAAAAAAGGTCTGAAGGCTTTGATGGATAAAAGATGAGTCCTGATTGAACATCCAATATATCTGCCCCTATCATTTGATACTGACCAAAACTTTTATAGCAGGTCCGATAAGTCCAGCTTCGATTAGATATGCGTTTGCTAGAATTTGAAGGAAAAAATATTTTTCAAGAGTTGGATATTCCAGTCCCAGAAAGGATCATCATCAAAGACATAAAAGATGTATCAAAGGCAATCGAGGAACTTGGTCTTCCTATGGTTTTGAAAACTCAGGTTCCGGTAGGGGGTCGAGGAAAAGCCGGTGGTATTAAATTCGTTGAGACTGAAGAAGAAGCAGAAAAGGTTGTCGGAAAATTGCTCGAAAGTAATCTAAAAGGTCATAAAGTAGATACTTTACTTGCTGAGGAACAATTGAATATCGAGAATGAGATGTACTGCGGTATAGTAGGTGATGACGAGAAAGGTGTTCCTGAGATCATAGTCAGTTCTAAAGGAGGGATTAACATAGAAAAGATCGCTGAGAAAAGTCCTGAGAAGATAGATAGGATCAAGGTCGATCCGCGTTTCGGTCTAAAACCATATCAGGCTAGGAATATTTCCAAGAAATTGGGTCTTGAAAAGAATGCCTTTAAATCTTTCAGCGATGTACTTTTCAAGCTTTATAAAGTATTTGAGTCATATGATGCAAAGCTCTCAGAGATAAATCCATTAGTTGAAAC
>SL_8KL_010_SEDDRAFT_10005186_pt1 | contig 10270 bp, 2 predicted proteins | sample SodLakKL_010_SED_4_FD_11160 | JGI IMG/M metagenome (IMG submission 11160) | reverse complement strand
TTAACAGAAAAAAATTTCATGGTATATAGGGTAATATGAACCAAACCAAGCTAGAGATAATACCAATCAACAACAAACTAATTCTTCTTTCTTTTACCTGATCGGCAGATAAAAGAAATCCGAGTATGCCCCCAAATACACCAAAGAATATAGCTACCGCGGAAAGCAGGAGAAAACTTAACAATTTCTCTGATTGCCTAAAGACCGCCATCTCCTCTTGGATATAGATTTCATCATCAAGTTCTCTTTCCAACTTCGAAAGAGGGAAGATTCTAAAATCCACTTCTGAGTATCCTTCCTCTCCAGATATAAAGACTTCAAAATCTATTTCTTCACTTTCTTTTGAGAGAGAACATCTCATCAAAGTATAGTAATTTTTTTTCTCAAGACCATAAGGGAGCTTAGATAGATGTTCATCTAAAGTACCTTCCTGAAAATAGCTTCCTACGATCATTTTTGAATCATCTATTTTTTCATCAATCTCATCGACTGTAGTGATCGCATCGGTGATCAAAACATATCTTTGTTGTTCATATTCTCTTAGATCACCAACTAAGAATCCGAGAGTTTCTTCATTTGTAAAATCGGAATAAAGAATCTTTTTTTTCACATTTGAATCTATATAAACCGGTATTTCAGGGTTGAATTGAGATATATCCTTTATTCTATATATCTCCGACATATCAATCCATCTCCTCCTCTTTTTTTCCTTTTGTTTCTGGGATTTTCTTGATTTTTACTTTCTTATAATACAATACTAGACTAACAAGAACTATGGTAAATAAAAGAAATCCTATGAGTTCGTTACCGTATAACGAGAGGGTTCCAATACTCCCGAAAAGGTACAATAGCCAAGATCTTAATCCTCGGGTTGTACGAGAGTTGGTTCTAGCGTATTCCAATTCACCTTCTTTTCTACCCCTGATGTGAAAATCATGCTCTCCAATAGATTCTATTTCGTCCCAGTCAATCAATAAGCGAAATTCACCTTCTTCATCCATCACGATAGAATCTTCCTCATAAATTAAACCATCCTTATCAGAGCTAAGTGTAATCTCTTCCAATTCTCGGTCTGTGGCAGGATTACCATACTCATCGTAACTCCGAATTAAAACCTCTGATTTTCCTCCGATCTCTATCTCTTCAGGGAACTGTATTATTTCGATTCTGTGAGGTGTCGCTGGACCGGCTTGGAAAGTCTTTGTATTATTCACTCCATCAATAGTGAGTTCTGCCTCGTAAAAGTCTGATTTTTCGATGACCTCACCAACAAACCTAGTCTTCCCTTCATCAAAATCAAGGTGTGCTGAATCAGTCCTATCATTTATACAAATCTGCATATCATATTTTCCTTCTAGGTGGTTCCCGTAATGGTCAGTTGCGTTCTCGATTAAGAACTCAGGTGTTTCACCAGCTATTATATCGTCCACATGTATTTCGAAATTTGAGGCCTCAGAGGAATGCACTTCTATCATCGTAGGTTCTGACGTTATAGTTTCATAAGAGGCTGTAATTTTGTAGTGACCCTTGGTAGTCATGTTAAATATTCCCTCTTCTGTAGTATTTTCCCAACGGAATTCTGTAGAATCATCGGTTATCAGGTTATTGTATTCATCAAAAGCCTCTGCCGTGAAGCTTTCTTCATTTCCTGCCTCAATTCCAACATGTTCTTGCGGGTTTATTGCTATTTTATTTACTTCGCTCGGCTCCACATTTACCGTGATAGTATCAGAACTAACACCTTCGTATTCAGCGATTACCTCGTATCTACCGCTTTCTGTCTCAAAAAACATTCCACTCTCATCGGGATAATTCCAGTAAAATTCCGTGTCATCATTAGTTATCAAATTTTCGAACTGGTCGTAAGCCTCGGCTTCAAAGTTGATTGCTTCTCCCGCCTCTATCTTTTGATCAATTTCAGGCACTATCACGACTTGATTCACCCGAGCTGCCCTCACGTTCACTGTCACTTCCATAGACACCACTCCCTCAAATTCTGCCATGAGTTCGTATTTTCCGGCCTTAGTCTCATCGAAAAAACCACTCTCAGTAGCGTTTTCCCACGTGAATTGTTCGTCTTTCTCAGTTATCAAGTTGCCAAACTGATCGTAGGCAGCGGCTTCAAAATCGATTGTCTCTCCTGCCTCTAATTCTTTGTCTTCTCTAGGTGCTATCACTACTTGATCTGTTTCAGCTGCCTCAACCGTCACTGTGATGATACTAGAGGTGAATTCTTCGTACTCAGCACTCACCTCGTACTTCCCAGCTTCTGTCTCGTCGAATGTACCGCTTCCAGTTGTGTTCATCCAGTAAAAGTGTGTATCTACTTCGGTGATTTTGTTTCCGTGTTTATCTAGGGCTGATGCTTCGAACTTTATCACTTCGCCTGCATTTATTTCTTCATCTTCATCAGGACTTATAACTACTTCATCCACCCCTGCCGGCTCTACCGTAAAAGTTACGGAGTCTGATCTAATTCCATCATATTTCGCAGCTATATCATATTTTCCAGACTCGGTCTCATCGAATAGTCCGGTCTCAGTAGCGTTCTCCCAATCAAAATTTACATCGTCATCAGTTATCAGGTTACCGTACTTATCATAGGCTTCGGCGCTGAAGTTTATCCAATCTCCCGCAGTGATGACCTGATCACCTGATGGATCAACTGCTACTTCGTGCACCTCCGCAGGTTCAACCGTAACTTCTACTGGATCAGACACTTCTCCATCATATATGGCACTCACTTCATACACACCCTTATCGGTTTGATCGAATAAACCTCTTCCATCTGTATTACTCCAAACGAAATGATAATCTAATTTCGTTATGATGTTGCCGTATTTGTCTAGAGCTGTAGCATGAAAGTCTATTACCTGCCCTGCATTTATTTCTTCATCTTCGTCAGGACTTATAACTACTTCATCCACCCCTGCCGGCTCTACCGTAAAAGTTCCGGAGTCTGATCTAATTCCATCATATTTCGCAGCTACATCATATTTTCCAGACTCGGTCTCATCGAATAGTCCGGTCTCAGTAGCGTTATTCCAGGCGAAATTTTCGTCCTCATCAGTTATCAGGTTGCCGTACTTGTCGTAAGCCTCGGCGCTAATGTTGATCTCTTCTCCAGCTGTGATTGTCTGATCGTCTGAAGGATCGATCTCAACTTCATATACCTCTGCATGACCTACCGCCACTGTCACAGTATCCGATACAATACCATCAAATTCCGCATCAACCTCGTAATTTCCTGCGGTGGTCTTGGTAAAATTACCAAATCCGTCTGTATTCATCCAGGTGAACGACCGGTTCTCATCCGCGATCAGGTTATCGTATTCATCATAAGCTGTTGCGTTGAAGTCTATGTATTCGCCTGCTGTGATTTCTTTTTCCCCGAATGGATAGATATTCACTCTATCTACATCAGCAGGTACTACTGTAACGATAACATTATCTTCTACACCTTCGTAAGCGGCAGTTACTTCATATTCACCCGCTGTAGTTTCGGTAAAGTTACCGTAATCGTCCGGATTATACCATATGAAGTTTGTATCATCTTCGGTAATCAAGTTACCGTAGTGATCGTAAGCTTCGGCAGAAAAGTTGATTTCATCTCCAGCATTGATGGTTTGATCTTTAGATGGAGTGATGCTGACTTCATATGTCTCTGCAGGTTTAATAGTCACTGTTACAGTGTCGGATGCAACACCATCATATTCCGTCCTAACCTTGTATTCTCTTGCAGTTGTCTTGGTGAAGTTACCCACTTCATCAGTGTTCATCCAGTTGAACGACTGATTCTCGTCCACGATCAAATTATCGTACTCGTCATAAGCAGTTGCATTGAAGTCTATGTATTCGCCCGCTGTGATTTCTTCTTCACCGGATGGATATATCTCTACTCTATCAACATCAGCGGGTTCAACTGCAACGGTAATGCTTCCTTCTTTATCATCATAAATAGCTCTAATTTCATATTCTCCTGCTTCGCTCTTCGTGAAATTGCCGTACTTATCAGTATTTTCCCAATCGAATTCTTCATAATCATCAGTTATCAGATTATCATACTCGTCATAAGCCTCGGCACTGAAGTTTATCCATTCTCCAGCAGTGATGGTTTGATCTTCTGATGGCTCTATCACCACTTCATAGACTTCTGCGTGTTTGACCGTAACGACCACGGTATCAGATGCAACTCCATCGTATTCCGCTCTAACCTCGTAGTCACCCACAGTCGTCTCGGTGAAGATACCCACTCCATTAGTGTTCATCCAGTTGAACGACTGGTTCTCATCCACGATAACATTATCGTATTCATCATAAGCAGTTGCGTTGAAGTCTATGTATTCGCCTGCAGTGATATCTATTTCACCGGATGGATATATATCTACTCTCTCGACATCAGCTGGCTCAACTGTAACGATTACATTCTCCGAACTGACACTATAGTCATCCCGAGTAGCATTTACGATGTACTCTCCTGCGGTTTCGTTATCAAACAATCCTAAATCAGTAGTGTTCTCCCATGTGAAGTCTTCATCTTCATCAGTTATCAGATTACCGTACTCGTCGTACGCCTCGGCGCTAAAGTTCACTTCTTCTCCAGCCGTGATCGTTCGATCTTCTAAGGGCTCTATTACCACTTCATACACTTCCGCATGCTCCACCGTTACTCTCACGGTGGTTGAGTCAACTCCATCATACCACGCCCTGACCTCGTAGTCTCCTACCTCTGTCTTCTCGAACAAACCGGTCTCTGTCGTGTTCTCCCAATTAAACTCAATCGGTTCTTCTACGATCGGATTGTCATATTCGTCGTAGGCATTAGCATTAAAATCTATATACTCGCCGGCTTCGATGTCATCGACCTCTTCTTCGCCTGGATATATAACTACATAATCCGTTTCAGCGGGCTCTACTGTAACGGTAACGTCCTCCGAACTGATGTCAGATTCATCATGAGTTGCATTTATGTGGTACTCGTCCGCCGTAGTCTCATCGAACAGCCCTACATGGGTAGTGTTCTTCCAAGTGAAGTCCAGGTCATCGTCAGTGATTAGGTTGCCGTACTCGTCGTAGGCAGCAGCACTGAAGTCGATCTCTTCTCCTGCTGTGAGGGTCTGATTATCTGAAGGATTTATCAATACTACGTTCGCTTCTGCCGGCTCCACCATCACATTTACTGTCTCAGACTCTATTCCCTCATATGAGGCTTGTACCTGGTATTTACCAGCTGTCGTCTTATCAAAAATTCCAAAATCATCAGTATTTGCCCAGCCAAATTCAAAATCTGTTTCTGTAATAACATTTTCATAATTATCATAGGCTATAGCGTTAAAATTTATCTCTTCTCCAGCAATAATATTCTCTTCACCGTCAGTTTCTTCACCGTCGGGATATATCTCTACGGTATCTACCTTCGCCGGTTCGATCATGAACTCGTTGCTTGTCCCCTCCATAGTTTCTTCATTTTGATCCGTTGCCGTGATTATAATGTCTCCACCGGTCCCCGTAATGGTCACGCTACCAAGCCATTTACCTTCTGAGAAAATAGCCTCAACAGGATCTATTGTTTCCGTTGTATCTATTAGTTCGGCCGTTCCTTCATATTCTTTAGCCACATTATTGTATTCATCATAGGCCGTTATGGTTATCTCGAATGATTCTCCTGCAGTTTGATCTTCTATTTCATCGAATTCGAAATAATCTGCATCAGAGGGTACAATATTAAAGAGAGCTGTTTTAGTAATTCCATCGATCACTACTGTAGCAGTGTAAGTATCTGCTTCCGTCGTCAAACCAGTAGTTTCGTAGTCTGCTGTTCCTTCAGTAAAGGTCAAGGTTTCATCGCTAACATAGTAAGTTTCCCCTCCATTCTTAATCGCTATATCAGCATCGTAATCACCGTCTAAATAATTACCGTATTTACCTACTGCATTAACGATATCTATTTCTGCTTCTTCCCCTGCAGTGATATCCTCTACTGTTAGCTCGTAGCTATCAGCTTCAGCTGAGGTTACCTCAAACTCATCTGTCGAAGATACTTCATCTATTTTACTCGAAGCTGTGTACTCAACTGCTTCTTCGATTTCATCCCAAGTGTAGTCTGCTTCTCCTTCGTCGAAAGTCAGGTCTTCTGTGTATGTTGTATCATCAATAGTCATCTCAACTTCATACTCACCCTCTAATGGATTCTCATGTTCATCTTCGGCTTCAGTGAATTCAAGAACTGGTGGTTCACCTGCTGTGATATCTTCTACTGTCAGAGTGTAACTATCTGCTTCTGCTGAGTTCACATCGAATGTATAAGTCTCAGTAATCCCATCAATGGTCGTTTCAGCAGTGTAAGTACCAGCATCCCCGATCACTTCGTTTGTATCGTGCGTTGCTTCACCAGCAGAGAAAGTTACTGTATCAGTTGTTGAGCCATAAGCGGTTTCCTGTATCTCCCAGGTTACTTCATAATCTCCATCTAAATCACCTCCAACAATGTCTACAGCATTAAAGAATTCAAGTTCTAGTGACTCACCTGCATCTATATCATTTACTGTAAGCGTGTAACCTTCTAAAGTCTGCTCTACATTCAAATCAAATGTATCTGATACGGTATCATCTTCCGTCCACTCTGCTGTTAATACATAAGTTCCTGACACAGCTTCTTCGGTTTCTCCTTCAGTAAGCAAAGTGAGGGTTCCGGACTCACCGTAAGCGAAGTCCACATCATCTGTCCAGTCATGGAATTCCTGGTCACCGTCACGTTCGATCGTCGATACATCTATCGTTATCTCTTCTTCTCCTTCAAAGTCATCTCCCACGATGTCAACTGCTTCTATTACCTGTACTTCTAAAGCATCTCCTTGATCTATCGTTTCATCTTCTACTTTGAAGTCATCTAACATCTGTTCTATCTTCACGTCGAAGTCATCCGATATATCAGCATCCTCCGTCCACTCTGCTATTAATGTATAAGTTCCTGATACGGCTTCTTCGGTCTCTGTTTCAGTAAGCAGAGTCAAAGTACCGGATTCACCATTTTCATCGAAGTCCAAAGTGTCTGTCCAGTCATCGAATTCCTGGTCACCATCACGTTCGATCGTCGATACATCTATCGTTATCTCTTCCTCTCCTTCAAAGTCATCTCCCACGATATCCTCTGTGTCTATTATCTGTACTTTCAAAACTTCTCCCTGACTGGTGATAACATCTTCAACTACGAAATCCGCTAAAGTCTGCTCTATTGTGACATCCGCATCAAACTCAGCATCACCAATCTCAAAGATCACATCCTCATAAATGTCCGCTGAGATATCTGCTGTCTCTTCTGCAGACAATATCTCTTCATTCTCGGCATTTCCATCAGTAAAGGACAATGTCGTGCTATAACCAGTATCATCGATGGTGAACTCTACATCATGATCGCCTGTCAGACCATCACCCGCATAATCTTCAACTCCAATAAAGTCTGCCTCTAGAGCCTCATTCTGATCAACTGGATCATCTGGAATCACGTCACCTATTGTCTCGGCTACTTGATCTACCGTCAATTCGAAGTCTCCTTCAGCATCGTCTATCGTTACCGTTACATCAGAGTAAGTATCAGCACTGATCGGTTCTGTCTCCGTTCCATCTACGCTTATCGTAGCGTCACCCTCATCAAAGGTAACATCATTTTCGCTGAAGTCTTGACCATCTATATCTTCAACAGTCAGGTTGAACTGACCGTCAAGAAAATCGCCTGTCTTGTCCTCCACACCTACTATCTCTATGTCAAATGATTCACCCTGATGTATCTCGTTAGGAACTGCAGTCACATCTTCATTAGCAACTGAATCTCCTATCTGCTCTACCGTCAATTCGAAGCTGTCCACATCATCTTTCTCATCCGTATTTACTTTGATCGTTTCTGTCTGAGCCTCTATCTCTGTCACACCTTCTCCCAAAACTTCCACATCAGTTGCTTCACCATTTTCATCAAACGTCACAGTTACCGTTTCATCTTCGGCTATTCCTGTTAATGCACTGACTCTAAATTCTACATCCCCAATCTCATCGAATATATCTCCTGCAATATCCTCTGCATTTATAAGATCAACAGTCAGTGGTTCTCCCTGATCTATCTCGTAGTTTTCCTCGACAACTTCAACCGAGGCTAATACAGGATCAACTGTCACAGTGAAGTCATCTGTTGTTTTATCATCAGACACGATTTCCTCGTCATCTACTGTTCCTGTCAACGTTACGGTCTGATCTTCAAGATTATCAGTTTCAGCATTACTCAAGAGTTCAACTGGTCCAGCTGCGCCCGTTTCGTCGAAGTCTATTGTTACTGTATCTGGACCATTCTTGTAACCATTAAGAAGTTCTGTATTAACTTCTATTTCTACACCATCTCCCGTGAATGGTTCTTTAGCTAAATCCTCTGCATTCTCGATATCTATCTCAAGAGCTTCATCCTGCGATAGCGTTTCGTCCTGGATGTCAAAGCTATCCAGTACCTGATTAACTGTCAAGGTGAAGTCCGCTGTTGTTTGATCATCTGACACGTCTTCATAAACTGTTCCTGTCAATCCGGTTTCCTGATCGGGAAGATCATTAGTTTCTTCATCGGTCAAGAGTACGGTATCTTCGACAACATTACCATCTTCGTTGAAGTCAACTGTCACCGTCTCGTCACCATCATGAGCTGCAAGAGTATCTGTATTAACTTCAATTGTTACATCATCGCCTGTGAATGGTTCTTCAGCTAAATCCTCTGCATTCTCGATCGTTATCTCAAGAGGTTCATCTTGCGATATCGTCTCATCCTCGATGTCAAAGCTATCCAGTACCTGATCAACTGTTACTTCGAAGCTGTCCACATCATCTTCCTCATCCGTATTTACGTGGATCGTTTCTGTCTGAGCCTCTATCTCTGTCTTACCTTCTCCCAGAACTTCCACATCATCTGCTTCTCCATTTTCATCGAAGGTGACACTTATTATTTTATCATCTTCTATTCCTTCTAATACTCCAACTTCAAAAATCACGTCACCTTCTCCTTCGAAAGTATCTCCGTCAGTATTCTCTGCATTCTCAAAATTGACTTCCAGTACTTCTCCCTGATCTATGGTTATATCTTCCTCGACAACTTCAACTGTTTTCAATACAGATTCGTCAGTCGAGTCTAAGCTGTCGACTTCATCGGTTGGACTCAAAATCTCGTTTTCAGTCGATTCCGTAGTTGTTGTCCTCTTATTGTCTTTAGGTTTCTCGTCCTCTGCATCTTCCTTGTCAATTCTTTCGGCCTTAAAGTCTCCCTCTTCTTTATCATCCCTCTCATTCATATTGCCGTCATTCTCAACTTCGCCGCTCTCATCGTGCGTTATCGTGTTCGTGTTTTCCTCATTGTTCTCCGACCCTCCTTCCAATTCTTGCCGAACTCCCCCTTGATTCACTAAATCTCCTGTAGCGTCCTCTCTCTGTTCTATTTCTGCCATTTCTTCATTCAACTCCGAATTTGTGGATCTTTGGGTCATTTCGCTGTCTACAGAATCTGCTTTTTGTTCTTCATCTAACTTTGATACTTCATTTCCCTCAGATACCTCGACCATAACAGGTGTCATAATAGAAAACACAAGCAATATAATCATTCCAAATGAAATTAAAACCTTTCTATTACCTTTATTCATATATTTCCATTCCTCCTTCAGCTAGGGCAATAAAGTCCTTTTAATTGCGAATGTTATTTGGCAACTACGATATATATTTTAGGAATATTGGATTGTATTGTCTGTGAAAAATTCCTTTATTTCTAGCAATGATGATTCTATAGCACTAACTAACGGAAATATTAGGAAAATAGTGGTATGAGAAGTGTTACTAGACATTGCAAACTAATTTCTAGAATTGATGGAAAGTTTAAGCTTTTTATTAGATATCATGGTTCATCCAATAGTCATGTAGTAGAATAAATTTGGAATGTTCAGTTTACTCATTCTTAATATCGATGGAATTGTAGAGCAATTTTAGTAGACGACTAAAGAGGATAGAAATATGAAACGAAATAATTCGCGAATAAGGCAGCATTATTGAATAATAGAAAAAAATATTAAATATACTTCCTTTTTAGAAACAATAACTAGATCGGGAAAACGGGGGAAATAACTACATTTACCACTAAATTCATGAGAAATTCCCGTTCCCCGCGCTTTTTAGCTACACATAAAAGATTGATCTTATTTTTATACTGCTCAAATAAAATAGAGCTTCAAAAAAAGCATTGAACAAGGAAAAA